>Ga0334882_1000362_pt1 | contig 72659 bp, 61 predicted proteins | sample GraSluR1_MG_5_FD_207226 | JGI IMG/M metagenome (GOLD analysis project Ga0334882, IMG submission 207226) | Sludge microbial communities from methane-producing bioreactor in Wageningen University, Netherlands - Granular Sludge_15_04-R1 | ecosystem: Engineered > Bioreactor > Anaerobic >... | reverse complement strand
ATAAAATCAAGCATTTTAAAAACCAACGGAACTTAGTCTGCGACGGATTCACGTTGGTTTTATCGATTTTTGTCAGACTAAAGTCCACTCTACGCACCGGTGGAACTTACTTTGAAAATTTACCTTTGTCCTTACCATTTCTTTTATTTTGGAAAATAGCAGAGCCAAAAAGCTAGTTTCAATAAAATCAGACTTTAGACTGATGTTTGTGTATTATTTCAATGATACAATTATCATACAAAATTAAAAGACAGACTTTCTATGGAGGACTTCTCAATGATTAAAAAAATCTCTTTTCAGTGGAGTCATAGACAATGGATACAATTGATAACAGTTGTCGGAATCATCATCACGATTATCAGTGTATATTATATCAAAAGTAACCCTAACATTTTTTCAGTAGGCGGAAGCTTCCACCGCTACCTACAAGGATTAGGGATATTTGGACCTCTAATCTTCATGCTTGTACAAATCATACAAGTTATCTATCCCGTTATTCCAGGTGGTTTAACCTGTGTTGTTGGTCATGCTCTCTTTGGTCCATTCTGGGGATTCATCTACAATTTTACAAGCATCTTCCTTGGATCAGTCCTTGCCTTTCTACTCGCAAGACGCTTCGGTCAAGGATTCGTTAAAGCCTTCGTCTCTGACCAAACCTATGACAAATACATGGCAAAATTAGATAAAGGAAAATTCTTTGAACGCTTCCTAGCTACAGCATTTATCCTCCCATGCTTCCCAGATGATTTCCTCTGTATGGTAGCTGGACTAAGCAAAATGTCACTCAAGAAATTCATTATCATCACAATCATAACAAAGCCAGCAACACTCTACCTCTATACCCTCATCACCTACCAAGGCCTCCAATTACTAAACCAATTTGTCTTGAAATAATAAAAACACCCCACCTACTTCTGCTCACTATTAGAACAAAAGAAGGTGGGGATTGTATTTAGTAATTCATCAGCTTACTTTTTAGATGACTTCTTCTCAAGTTCCTGCCCTAAAGCAATAATGTAATCTTTCAAATCATCTTTTACTTGTGGGTGTTGAAGAGCATAGTCAATTGAAGTCTTCATGAAACCGAACTTATCACCAACATCGTAGCGGTTACCTTTGAATTCTCTAGCAAAAACACGTTGTGTCTTATTAAGTTTATCAATGGCATCTGTCAACTGAATTTCATTACCAGCACCTGGTTCCAAGTTTTCCAGAATATCAAAAATCTCTGGAGTCAAAAGATAGCGACCAATAATAGCTAAATCACTCGGTGAATCTTCAGGAGCAGGTTTCTCAACAAAAGTATCAACACTGTACAATCCATTAACACCAGCACCTTGAGGTGCAATAACACCGTAGGCAGAAACTTCCTCATGAGGTACAGGCATAACAGCAATAGTTGATGCGTGAGTCTTCTCATAGTCATTCATGAGTTGTTTGGTCAATGGCAGAGCTTTACTATCAGTAATATCCATAAGGTCATCACCAAGCATAACGATGAAAGGCTCGTTCCCTACAAAAGCCTTTGCCTGCAACACAGCATCACCAAGCCCACGTGGATGACTTTGACGGATAAAGTGCAAACGAATACCGGTTGTTTCATCAACTAACCTAAGAAGATCATTCTTCCCTTTTTCTTTCAAGTTATGTTCCAACTCAAAATTTGAATCGAAATGGTCTTCAATAGAACGTTTAGATTTCCCTGTAACAACCAAAATATCTTCGATACCAGATTTCAAAGCCTCTTCTACAATAAATTGAATTGTAGGCTTATCAACAATGGGCAACATTTCCTTTGCCAAAGCCTTAGTAGCAGGCAAAAAACGAGTCCCCAATCCCGCTGCTGGGATAATAGCTTTTCTAACTCTTTTCATTACAAATCTCCTTAACCTATTTAATTGTAATTTTTATCAAAATCTCGATAAAATTTTATCTTTCAAAAAAACAAATCCGTCACTCTTGATATAAAATAATATTGAAATGGTAGTACTTGTCACAAATAATATAATAGCTTTAATAATTAAATCTAAAAAATTATTAACTAGCAAAAGATGCGATAAGTGCCAACATGCTATATTAACTATAGCTAAAACGACAAAACTCTTAAGTATGGCTATGAAATATTCCTTACTTGAATGTCCAAAATATTTATTAAAAAGTAAAATCGGTTCATACCAAAAATAAGTCAAAACTCTTGAGATAGAAGTACCAAATAAAATACCAGGCAAGCCAATGAGTAATCCAAGTAGAACTGATACTAATAAATTTAAAACTGCAGTGATAAGCATTACAAACTTAATTTGATTGTACAGTCCTGTTGCTTCACGATAAACCCAAACAGGTAATAAAGAAATTGAAAAATAAAAATTAATCACGATTGCATAGACAACCATTTTATCTAATAGATACTGTTCACCTAGCCAAACCTTTATAAAATCTTGAACAAGAAATAAAACTAAAGATACAAATATAATACTAAAAATATTGCTAATAGTTTGTAAAACTTGGAAGATTTGATATCTTCTCTCTTTATTCTCTTTTACAATTAAATTACCTAAACTAGAAGTCAATGAATAAAATACTGTATTTACAAGTGAGGTTAGTTTTAAAGTTATCATTGTATAATTTGAATAAAGACCTGTTGCAACAGTTCCAACAATAACTGATATCAATGTATTATCTGTAGCGTTTATTAACACACTTGAGACTTTATAAATGAAAACAGACTTGATGTTATCAAAAATACCTTTTGTCCGTTCTTTGGGTAAGACTATCTTATCATTTATATATGGATATAACCTGCTTGCGACAGAAGAAATATAAAAATTAGATAGATATGTAAAAAAGACTTGTACACTAAGGTAAATAATAAAATTATGTGTTAACCATAAAAATGAAAGCATAGCAATTGTTTGTAATGTGCTAAAAATACTCGTATACTTAGTCACAATATATGCCTTCTGATCTGCTTGTAAAATAGTTGTCTTATAAACAACAAGATAAGAAGCTACAGTATTTAAGAGGTATAAAAAATAATATAGACTAATATGTGGAAGACTAGTTTCTAAATTAACAATATACTTCAAAAAAGGTATAAATATAATTCCTAAAATAAAAATAGTGATTGCAATAACTTTATAAACTCTCTGATAAAATGTGATAAGACCACTTACCGTAGTCTTATCATTTTCAGCCAATGGTTTGTATAAACTGAAAGTCATTGCTGTATTAAACCCAAGATCAGCCATTGATAGTAGATTCAGAATATCACTAAATAACCCTTGAATACCTAAATACTCTACGCTTAAAACTTTTAAAAAGATTGTCCTACTAACAAACCCCAGAATGAGGAGTAACATCTGGTACGAAAAATTAGAAATAACATTTTTAACAGAATTTAATGTTCTACTACTTTCGTTTCCCATTATTCAATCCTCAAATTTGTTTTTATAATATTTGCCATTTTATTAAACTCTCTCATCAAATTACTATTATCAAATTTTGGATTTTGAATAGCCAATACACAATTAATAGCATTATCTAACTCTTCAAGGTTCTCTACTAATTCAATATAAGGTAGGTGTTTTATCCACTGATACACCCCTTTTACCTTAGGACTCTTACTTGTAATCACTATACATGGTGTATTAGTTATTGCTGCAAATATCATTCCATGTAGTCTATCAGTTAACATCATTCGCTTAGCCCCAATCTTTTCTAGTAGAGGTTCTACATATTTGAAAGTATCGTTATCAACATCATCATTGTAACGATGTGTATCACCTTCAACGATATCATCAAAATGATTTTCAACAGTGTTTAAAATATAATCTAATTTTTCATTTGATAATGTACGCTCGATATCATTTCTCAAACACAAAAACAGCCCTTTTCGTTCATCTACGGGTTTAGAATATTTCGAGCCATCTATCATTAAAGCAATATCAGGAACTAAGGATACATTAACACCATTAAATTTCTCAGAAATAAAATTATAAGAGACATCATCTCGAGTAAAAAGTTGAATATTCTTCTTTCGATAGAGTTCGTTACTTTTAGACAACATTGCTAGTCCATCAGTTGTTGATAAATCAAAGAAAAAGGTTTGCGGAAAAATCAACAAATGATTTGAATTAATATTCTCTAACGCCAATTCCTGGGCACTGTGAATCCCAGGATACAAGGTACCAATATTACCTCCAGCTTGAATTGCGTAAATACTATTATTATTTAAACGATTGCCACTTTTGATTAAGTGTAAATCCCCACCAGGAACTTCTTTAATTTCATAATCTGGAAAAAATTTCTTTATGAATTCTTTTTCACCTTGAAGTAATGCCAAATCACCTAAGTTGCCATATCTCGGAGCACCTAAGATCCAAAAACAATTCGAATTACTATATTTTAAATCTTTATTAAGCTTTCTTGATTTTGGTAATGAAAATATTTTTTTCAAAACCTTCTTCAATGAGGTATTTTGCAAAATATATGAATAGAAAGGGTAAGCATAATTAAAATATTTTACTTCAAGCAAAGTAATTCTTGTACTATTATCTTTAGTTAATAACAAACTATATGGTTTTAACAATTTTTTTATACGTTTTATTAATAAAGCTTTCCGACTATCATCTGATTTTATATTTTGAGCATCTCTAAAAATAATCTTCAACTTTTTAGGCAACATACTATCAGCAGTTGATTTAAGTCTAGGATAAAGTCTAACAATTTCAGAGAACATAAAGATAGTTGCTTCCAAATGATCTTCAGTATTTTTATAGTTAATATCACTAACAATTCCACTTGGGTTCATTCGATAAAAATATAATGCATCATTAAGAATTGAAACATTTCTAACTCCATTAATAATCTTTGAAACAACAAAAATATCTTCAAAATTTTTCCCTTTCGGGAAGAGATTTTCAATTAATAATTGTTTTTTATATAATCTTCTCCATACATGACTAGTTAATAAATTATCTTCTAAAGATAGTTCTAAAAACCTTTCAACTGATATAACAGTTGAAGGAAAATCAATAGAGATATTTTTTTGCATATTTCCATCTGGATAAGCTTTAATGAAATCACATACAACTAAATCTGTATCACTTTTTTGCATTTCATTAATCATATTTTCAACCATGTTAATTGAAATCCAATCATCTGAATCTACAAATAGGATTAGCTCCCCCTTAGATACACTTAATCCTACATTTCGTGCATCAGACAACCCTCCATTTACTTTATCTATGATTCTAATTCGCGAATCTTTTTCTTCCCATTGTTTACATATTTCTAAAGAATTGTCCAGTGACCCATCATTTACTAAAATAATTTCAATATTCTTATATGTTTGGTGAATTACTGATACTAAACATTGCTCCAAGTATTGTTCTACATTATAAATAGGTATTATAACAGATACAAGGGGACTATTTATTAAAACCATATTTATTCCTTTCAATTCTGTTTATAGTTTTTAACGAGAGTAACTATTCGAGGATTAATTTTCAACAAAAATATCCTTACAAATTTTTTTAATGTAAAATATTTAAAATATTTAAAAATTGGAAAACATCGAATTTCCTTTAATATAGTATAATAATAACAACTGAATTCATTTTTTAACGAACCATCAACTGAAATCCACTCAAGAATTTCACCTTTTAATGAAATTTCACTTATCTTACTTAAAATCTCTAAATTAATACTTGTCTTACAGTTTTTTGAAATATATTCTGCTACCCTAATTGAACTTTCAATCCTAGATGATGTCAACCTCTTGTTCGTTAACGACCCCTCTCTAATCACATAATAATAATCAAAGATATTGTTATTAACAGTCACTTTTAAGATTTTCAATAACGCTTGATAGATGAACAAAACATCTTCAGCAGACTCTAAGTCATCATCAAATCGTAACCCCTTAATAATTTCTGCTCTAAAAATTTTGGCAAATAAATAACAATTTATACCATCACCAAGAAAGTATTTTGTTAAAGCTTCTTCAGATGTTAATCCCAAAAAGGAAGGTCCATCAACTCTTTCAAACTTATCATTTATGACATTAATTCTACTTGTACAAACCAAATCTGAATCATTATCAACAATTAAATTATATAAATTTTCACAGTATCTCTCTGAAACATAATCATCTGAGTCAACAAATGTGATATAGTCACCCTTTGCATTCTCAAGTCCTACATTTCTTGCACTAGATACGCCAGAATTATTTTTACTAAAGATTTTTATTCTTTTATCAGAATCTCCATAATCTTCACAAATAGATAATGAATTATCTGTCGAACCATCATTTATCAGTAAAATTTCAATATTTCTATATGTTTGACTTACTAGTGAGTCTAGACATTTACTTAAATATTTTTCAACATTATATACAGGTACAATAACTGAGATCAGTTTTTCCATTTAATCTCCAATCTTCTTTCTAGAACTCTTTATTGACTCTAAATAAGAGATATACTTATCGAAATCATAAAAACTAGGGATACCTCGTTTTAATTCGTCCACAGTTAAATCTCCAATTGAAAAATCCAACTCTTTATATTTTTTACGTTGTGATTCAGAAAATCTATATTTAATTATTTTTGCTGGATTGCCTCCGACAACAGCAAAACTCGGTACGTCTTTTGTGACTACACTACCGCTTCCAATTACAGCACCTGTTCCAATTTTCACACCACGTTTAATTATAGCATTCAATCCAATCCATACATCATCTCCGATTATTGTCTCACAATTCTCATCTTTTAGACTACTTCTTTGTAAAATATTTGAATCTAATCCAAGTTGTTTTACAAGTTTCTCTGAATACAGTATCGGGTGAGTTGTTGCTAAATTAATGTCATGATTACCTGGAGCAATAAATACTCCTGGTCCAATTGAACAAAAACTCCCGATAGATACATTACTTTCTATTATAACAGCGTGTGTATTACTTGAATTAGTATAGGAAAAATCTCCTATTTTTACATTATTTCCAATATGAGTATGCCTATTGATACTGCAATACTTACCAAACTTAACATTCATTCCAATAAAAATAGTATTTATATTCGTATGTTTATTTTTAAATTTAATTTGTATTAATCTACAAAAATAAATAATATTTTTTATAAAATTTTTCATTAGATAAGTGTCTCCTTATTTATTAAATCTATATTTGTAAAACACCCAAGTCAGAGGAAGCATCACAAAATCTATCGGAGTATAGTTTGAAAAGTCTCGCTTGAACAAGTACAAAGAATTAATATTTAGCTTAACCTTTAATAATTCTACTACTTTCTGTTTACCTTTTAATCTCTGCAGTATATAATTCTTCCTTAGCGATAATGAATATAGTGTACTATTGATATTATTTTTCCAAATTTTAAAAACATTTTTTGTCCAACCATCATCTAAATACTCAAAATAGTAGACTTCTTTATTTATAGGTAAAAAAGAACCTTTTGAAATTAGGTAGTAATATAACGCTTCCTCACTCATAAATCTTTCACCCTCGAACACAGGAAATTGAAATCCATTTACTGCACTGTTCGAGATTACAATACAAGTTTCGATGTTAAGATTAAAATTATGTTTTATATCAGGAATATCAACACTTTCAATGTTATCTGGTAACCATTTATTTTGTAAAATATTATTTGTTCTAGGGTAAACAGTCCCTATATTACCTCTTGACTCAGCTACTTTAATATCATCTAGAAACGTAGAAATAGAATTCTCAAATAAATAATCATCACTATCAACAACTACGTGATACCCTTCAGTACCCATATAGCTAATTGCTGTATTGTACGCAGTATGCTTTCCTCCATTATTCTTATTTATATAATGGATAGGAAAACTTGACTCAAGAATGAAAGAGTCGACTATTCTACTTGTATTATCTGTAGAACCATCATCCACAATTAACCAATGAAATTCTTTAACAGTTTGATTATCTAATGACTTAAATAATCTAACCAACTCATCTTTTCTGTTAAAAGTTGGAGTAACAACATAAAATATCATCTCTTCTCTTCCTCCAAAAAGATTTGATTGTAGAAGAACGAACCACAAATAAATACTAGGAAGTTAAAGTATATATATCTCAAATAATCTTCCATAAATGAATAAATTAAAATAGAGATAAAAAGAAAAAGTAAATCATACATTTTCCGTTTCAATAATTCTTTTGAAACAATATAAAAGTATACTAATAGGATAAATGTTATTACCAGTCCAGCTATTGCATAAGTTGCGGAGTAGCTATTATCATGAATCATTTCATAAACATATCCATCATTAGTAATGTAAGTGTAACTCATGACGTCTGTACCAAATAATGTCGGTGTATGTTTTAATAAAGCACTACTATAAAAAGGTCTTCCAGAAAGTAACGAATTAAGAGTGCTATAAATAAACGAATCTTTAAAGATTGTAGATAAAGAAATTGTAAAAACAAATAAAAAAATAGATAAGTAAGGAGTAAATTTCAAAAAATACGCACCAATTTTTTTTGAAGACTTCATCATGAGTAAGCAAAGCAGTACTACTATTACACTATATCGACCAGTTCGTGACTGTGAAAAAAAATAAATAAACTCATTCAAAGAGAACATCAGAATTAAGTGAATCCCTTTTATTTTATTATAGAAAATTGAAATAATCAAAAATAATATGAATGAAAAACTTGCATGAAATGTATTAGGTGATCCAAAGCCAAAACCATATCTTAAAACAGTTCCTCCAGAGCGACTAAATACAATTGCTGATCCAGATCTAAAATCAAGAAGATATGAAATCAATACATATAGAAAAGAAAGGACTTTTGCCATTAGGGCTGATTTTAAAACTTTAGTCAAATCTATATTACGCATCCCAAGAAAAAATAGAAATGATACTAGAAGCGAAAAGTCTCTAGAAATATATGCATTCAATAAAAAAATGATACTCAAGATAGTAATTGAAAAAAGCTGTCCGATTGAATATTTTTGTCTAATTAACCTTAGAATTGAAAAAACAGAAAAAATCACTAAAGTGACATTATAAACAACTTCTGCGGAATTTGAGAAAATTGATTTAATAAAAATAATAAAAAAAACAAACCCATAGAACATATATTCTACACCAATAGTCTTTGAACTATTTTTTGAGACGTTGTTTAATTCTCTCATAAGTCCCCTCTCCCAAAGATTTATTTATATATAATCGAGCCTTAATTTTAAATGGTAACATAAACTTCTTAATTTTAGCAACTTTGCCTTTTCCATACCAAGTAGCATCATAATGGTGAATTGAATAGGTATTGTTTGTAATAGTAGTCCTTCTAGTCTCAATACTAAATGGGCAGAAATAGTCTGTTGGATAGATAGTAACATCTGCTAATTTTTGTTCAATATCTTTATTAATTAGACCATAAGATTCAAACAAATTAGTTGTAATCTCAACACAAGTATTCAAAAATTTCGGATTAAATTCCATACTTTCGTACACTAATTTATTTTCTTTAATAAATTCATGTTGTTTTATTGCGCCAAAACCGATACCTGTGTTAACTTTTCCAGGAATTTCAAACCCCATAAAGCATTTCTCTTCTAATAGAGAATCTATAGGACGTAATAATTCCACATCTGTATCTAAATAAATTCCACCTTCATTATAAATAATATCAAGTCTTGCATAATCAGATACAAATGCATATTTTTGGTACTTATATGCATCTGAAATAAATGGAATCTTATGTATATCATAATTATCCTCATTCCACTCTATGATTTCGTAGTTAGGACAATATTTTTTCCAAGATGCAATACATTTTTGAACACTCTCTGGAAGTGGATTTTTACCAAACCAGCAATAATGAATTTTTTTAGGAATCACTTATTTCACCAAGCTTTCTATCTCATTTTGCAAAGAATAATTAAATTTTTTGTTGTTTGAAAAACTGCTATCCTGCAGACTCAGCTCTTGAGTTAAATAATCTTTGAGACTGTCAACATTTTCTACAACGAAAATACTATCAAAGCGCTCGAAAACTTGTTTCGCGAATTCTAATTGATGATCATTCACATGCTCACCAAATTGTACTCGTCTTGGTACCACTATTGGCTTTTTACCTTTTGCTATAACTGACATGAAAGTTGCTGGACCACCATGAGTAATTATTATCTCAGATTCATCCATGTACTTTTCCATTTCACTATATGAAATAATTCTCTTCCATTCACAGTACCTAGGCTCGTAAGTTGAGAAACCTGTTTGAATAAAAACATCATCCAGAATTATACCTTCACCCTTTAATTTATCAACCTCTTCAATGAGTCTATTAAATGGTTGCTCATGAGTCCCTACAGTAACAAAAATCATTAAAAAATACTCCCTAAATTAATTGCTTTTGGATAAACTTTCTTCATTTCTTCCCATTGTACAATAAATTTATCAGTAACAGGATAGACTAATTTTCCAGTTACAGTCGGTTTATCGATACGATCAAAAACTTCAATGTAAACTGTTTTTGCTCCAAAAATTTTCCCAAGATAGAAAAATGGCACTGCAACTGCTGCTCCAGAGGAAATTATAACATCTGGCTTTTCTTTTCTAAGTATCTTTACAGCAAGAAAAGTATTTTTAACAAGGTTTTTTATATTTCTATTTGTTGGGTAAAAACATGGATACATTTTCTCTTTTTTGAGGATACTTCGTGCATCCTCCTTATCAAAAGTTACCCAGAATCTATCATGCTGACTCCATAAAGGTTCTAGCATATTAAGATGCGCTAAGTGTCCACCTGATGAACCAACTAAGCAAATTTTCAAAATATTTCTCCTTAAAAGCTTAAAATGAGAGGAAGTAGAAGTCTATCTACTTCCTTCTCTCTTCAAAACAACCGCAAATGTTTTTAATATAATTTTTATATCCTGTGCAATTGACCAATTTTGAATGTATTTCATATCTAAAGCAACTACCTCTTCAAAATCAGTAATATCGCTTCGACCGCTTACTTGCCAAAGTCCTGTTATACCAGGTTTAGCAGCTAGTCGCTTAAAGTGATGAATTTCGTACTTTTTATATTCACCCAAAGTCGGAGGTCTTGTCCCAACTACAGACATTTTACCTTTAAGTACATTGATAAATTGTGGTAATTCATCAATTGACCAATCTCGAATCTTCTGACCGAATGGGAAGATACGTGGATCATTTTCCATTTTGAACATTAAATTGGTATGTAAGTCATTCTGTGCCATCAATTCCTTTTTACGCTCTTCAGCATCTGTGTACATTGAGCGAAATTTATAGATATCAAACACCTTTCCGTTTTTCCCAACTCGTTTCTGTTTGAAAATAAGTGGACCTGGAGATTGTTTTTTTACTATTGGTGCAATTATAAGTGCAACTACACCTGTTATAACAAGACCAACAGTCGCAATAAAAATATCTATCATTCGTTTTAATGCTAATTGTCTAAACTTGACAATATTAATAGCAGTCGTTATGACTGTCAAATCACCAATTTTCTTGACAACAGAATCCGCTATATAATAGTCATCATAGTTACCAACGTTAACACTTGTCGGAATACCTAACAATTTAAAGTATTTTATTTCTTCAATATAATCAGCTTGGGCATCTAAGTCAACAAAGATTTCGTCAACTTCATTTTCGGCAATGAAATCTCGAATATGACAATCATCCTTTAAAATGGGTTGTTTAATATTCGGATTATTAGTACTACTGATATATGCTACAATATCATAATTTGATTTAGCTAATTGTTTCGCTAAATCACCTTTAGTGAAATTAGTTAATAATAGTACTTTTTTAGAATCAGAAGGATATTTCCTAAAAATGAACTTCACAAGACATCTGCCGAGATAAACAAAAATCGTAAAACAAATAAAAACTTCTAATAGAAACCAATATGGCATATTGGCAATATCACTAGTAAAGCGGTTTTTTCCAAGCATTAGAACAAGTGAAAAAAGTGACAAGACTTTAACACCATAAAAAACACTTTTTTTTAAACTCACTAAAGTAACCACGTTTAGAAGCGTTACTATATTCATCTGTAATAATACCAGTTACAACGATAAGCAGAGTAAAAACACATCCAAAAAAACGGCTTGATAAAAGAATATAGTTGTGACTAGCTGCTAGTATCAGATAAGTTCCCAAAAGAACCAGTGCATCTGTTAGTAGAAAGAATAGTTTCTCCTTCGAGTCTTCGCTATACATTTTAATCTCTTTTCTAAATTATTTTTTTGATTTTGCTTTCTTGTTGGGTTTGCCATAGTTCCCATAATCACCATATGCTCCATAAGAGCCATATCTGTCAGTTGTTTGATCAACTTTATTTAAAATAACACCTAGGAATTGCGTTCCACTTTGCTCTAGCTGCTCAACTGCTTTTTGAATAAAGCGACGTTTAATACTTCCGGCCTCAGTAACAATAATACTTGCATCCGCATTATGAGCGATGATAGCAGCATCTATGACTAATCCAATTGGAGGTGTGTCAATAATAATGTAATCATATAAACCACGAATAGTTTCAATCATCTGATGAAAATATTGATTTTGCAAAAGAGATGTGGGATTTGGTGGTACTTGACCAGCTGGGATGATCATTAGGTTTGGAATGTTTGTATCACCGATTACATCTGACAACTCTGCATTTCCAGACAAAAAACTTGTTAATCCTTGATAGCTGCCATTTGCTTTAAAAGTTCCTGTTAAAACAGAGTTACGAGTATCTGCGTCAATGAGAAGGGTACGAAAGCCAGCATTAGCAAAAGAGACTGCTAAATTTACTGAAGTTGTAGATTTCCCCTCACCTGGTTGGAAAGAAGTTAATGTCAAGACTTTCAAATCTCGTCCGCTAAACTGTATGTTAGTACGAATCGAATTATAGTATTCCTCAGTTTTATTAAACATTTGAGCTTTTGCTCTTACAAGTTCAAATTGCGACATCTATCTCTTCTCCTTACAATTTATCTGTATTTGGTACAACTCCAAGTAGAGTCAATCCAAGCACTTCTTCAACATCTTCGGCACGTTTAACACGATCATCTAAAACTTCAGTTAACAATACTCCAAAAATTGCCACGGCGGCCCCAACTAGTGCTCCTAATATTAAATTTCGTTTTGTATTTGGAGAAGATGGTTTTTCAGGAACTTGTGCTTCTTCAAGCGTTGTAACATCTTGAACTTTAGTGACTTCTTTAATTTTATCAGCAGCAACTTCACGCACACTATTAGTCAACTGGGCAGCTTCTTTAGGATCCTTACTTTCTACAGAAATTGAAATGACACGAGTGTCTGTTGGAACAACAACCGAGATCATATTTGATAATTCATCAGTCGAAAGTGGAGACTCTTCTTTTGCAATTACTTTCGATAGAACCTCAGACGACTTAATAATTTCTTGATAGTCTTTTACAAGATACGAACCAGCTTGCAAATCTTGCGTTGTAACACTCTCACTACTTTGACCAACAACATAAACTCGAGTTGTTGCAGTATAAGCTGGATCAATTAAGAAAATTGAAGCAATTAGAGACAGTGTCCCAAAAAAGAGGGCTGTAAAAATAATCAGAAACTTTTTACTCCATAATTTTTTCAATAGAAATAGAACATCAATCTCTATGCTCGCGTTATCTTTTGTATTCATACTTACTCCTATAAATAGTTATTTTCTAATAATGTTTGTGGGTTGTCTTTAAAAAGGTCGTGGGCACGCTTTTTGCCATAATCTTTAAAAATAATTTGATAAGCATCTTTCATATATGGCTTTCGCTCGCCTGTATTATGCATATCACTAGCTACGCAATGTACAATGTTTTCATCCAAGAAATAACGTGCTCGTTTTTTAAAGACTTTATACTTATCTCCAAAAAGTTTTGGTTTTAAGACATGGGCACTGTTGATTTGTGTATAACAGCCCATATCAATCAATTCTTTAACGCGGTCTTTATTAAATTCTAGGGCATTATACCTCTCAATATGAGCGACAACTGGTGTCACACCTTGCATAAGTACCTTACTTAGACCAGTATGAATTTCTTTCCACGGAGTATTCATACTAAATTCAACTAAAGCAAAGCGTGTTCCGTTCATTCGTGGGACAAGTCCTTGATTCAACTTCTCTGGGATTTCATTTGTATAATAAAGCTCTCCACCATAATACAGTGTTAAATCATCATAACGTTTACTTACTTCTTCTTTTAAAACATTAAAGTTTCCAAGAATTTTTTCTTCAGCTGTTTCAAACATGCCTTTGCGACGATGTGATGTGGCAACAATACTTCTAACACCTTGGGCGTAACTTTCAGCAATAAGCGCCAAACTTTCTTCTATAGTATCTGGGCCATCATCAACATCAAAAATAATATGTGAGTGAATATCAATCATACTTATTTTCCTTCCATAATATCTTTAATAGCATGTGATGCTGTAGAAACACTACTTTGATCCAACTGCATCATATAGAGACTTGCTGTAGGCATAGCATATGATGTCAATTGTCCAGTCGAGCCAGTTCCTGTTACCGCTTGTGAAGTCACTTCAAACTGACTTCCTGATGACATCTGTGTATTTGCAAGAGACATAATCGCTTCTAATGGCATATTTGTCTGAATTGAAGTTTGAAGACCATCTACAATGCTAGTTAAGTTTGACAAAGAATTAATAGATGTCAATTTATTAATGATAGCTGCAATTACTTTTGATTGATTTTTACCACGATCGTTATCACCACCTTGAAGCGAGTATCGTTCGCGAACAAATCCAAGAGACTGTTCAGAATTTAAGGTTACATTTCCAACAGGGAAATCAAAATTACCATGCAAACTTGTAAATGCTTGATCATTATAAACTTCCACACCACCAAGCAAGTCAATAAGTGTCAAGAATGATGTGAAATTGATTCGAGCGTAGTAATCGATATCAATGCCATAAAGGTTTTCAAGCGTTTGTTCTGATGTTTCAACACCATAAATTCCAGCATGGGTAAGCTTATCGTATTGATTAGCTCCGCCATTTGGAATTTGAACATAAGAGTCACGTGGTGTTGTTGTTAAGAGAATTTTATGTGTATTCATATTAACAGTCATGATGATATTAACATCTGAACGTGAAACAGTTGAAATTGAACCGTAAGTATCAATACCACTAATATAAATATTGAAGACATTACTATCAGCTGGTTTAGCTTCATTGTTAACTTGTTTAGTTACTGTATAAGTATAAATTGTCTTCAAAGTTGATTCATAGTCTGGGTAAGACAATTCCAACAAGCTTGAATAGGCACTGTTAAGTACCATAGCCTGAGATTTGTTAGCCATTAGGTTTTCATATGATTCCTGATATGAAGCTGTTTTTTCAGTAGTTAATTCAAGACCCTTATCTGTTCTGATTTGATTAATAAGGCTTGAGATGTTACTCTCATCAGCATCTGTCGGTGCTTGAAGACTAGTGAGCTCACTAACATCTGAGATAGAACTGTCAACTGGGACAACAACACTCATTTGTGTTTCTGAATAAGAAGCTGTCTCGTTCAACTTAGCCGTTACATTGACTGTTGAAGTAAATCCGTAAAGCATCAGTGATGATACTAGTGTAAAGAGAATCAAAATTAAGCTAGTGAGAATCTTTGCTTTCTTCAAAACAATTAAAAGGGTTGCTAATAGGAAAACGACAATAACTACTGCTGTATAAATAAGATTAAGATTTCGAAAAGCTAGGAAATTATACCGATACATCTGATAGAGTGCGATGCTGCTAAGAACAGTAAAGAGAGCTAACAATGCTCCATTAACAATTCTCCATGTACCCGAACCAGTTTTTGTTTGTTTTCGACTTCTAGATCTACTTGCCATATCAGGCTCCATTTCTTAATTTTTTCTTAAATATGTTATTAATATAACATTTTCACAGTTTTTTTTCAAATCCGTAAAGGTTCAAACAATTTATCAATTATTAAAGAATTAATAGAAAACCTTACTACATCAGTGTTGAAAGCGCTTTCTACAGAGGTGACGGCTATTGTTACATTTTAGTAACATTTCATATAAAGGGTTTTCTCTGCACTTTGCTTGAAAAGCTTGCCACTTTTAGTTTTTTGAGCTAAACTAAGGTTATGAGAATTCAACAGTTACATTACATTATTAAAATAGTAGAAACTGGCAGCATGAATGAGGCTGCTAAACAACTTTTCATCACACAGCCCAGCCTCTCGAATGCCGTTCGCGATTTAGAACGTGAGATGGGAATCGATATCTTTATTCGTAATCCAAAGGGGATTACTCTCACTAAAGATGGTGTCGAATTTCTATCATATGCTCGTCAAGTTGTCGAACAAACAGCACTTTTAGAGGAACGCTACAAGAGCAAGAATAACAGTCGCGAACTTTTCAGTGTGTCAGCTCAGCACTATGCCTTCGTTGTTAATGCTTTTGTTTCCTTATTAAAAGGGACAGACATGTCACAATATGAACTCTTTTTGCGTGAGACAAGAACCTATGAAATTATCGATGACGTCAAAAACTTCAGGTCAGAAATCGGTGTGCTCTTTCTTAATAGCTACAACCGCGATGTCCTGACAAAAATGTTTGATGACAACCATCTAACTTACACAAGCCTCTTCCGCACGCGCCCCCACATCTTCGTCAGCAAAAAAAATCCGCTGGCTAATCGTGAGATAGTGACACTTGAAGATTTGGAAGATTTCCCTTACCTCAGTTATGACCAAGGGATTCACAACTCCTTCTATTTCTCAGAAGAAATCATGTCTCAAGTTCCCCATAAAAAATCAATCGTCGTCAGTGACCGCGCCACCCTCTTCAATCTCCTTATTGGACTGGATGGTTATACCATCGCAACCGGAATTTTGAACAGCAACTTGAATGGCGATGATATCGTTTCAATCCCACTTGATGTTGAAGATATGATTGACATCGTCTACATTCGCCACGAGAAGGCTAATCTCTCTAAAATGGGAGAACGTTTCATCGACTATCTCTTAGACGAAGTCAAATTCGACGCTAAGCATTAATATAGAAGAAAGGTCTTTAACTTGTGTTACAAGTTGAGACTTTTTGTTTTACACCATTTCACAAAACTAGCGAGACAAGCCTTCTTTTATAATCTCATTCACTTGATCATAATAAAACGTCTTCTTATTATAGTTAACACCAGAGTACTGGGCTAACTGGATAATTTTATTAAGAAAGGTTTGAGATGAGAAATTTGTTGTCCGATGCAACTCTTCTTCGTCAAAGGGCTTAATGAGATGAGCTAGAGGATTTCGAACCGATTTTTCAAAATTTCTGAGTTCCACTGCTAATTTTTTGATACTTTTAGGCAACCTTGTAAACTGTAGGAGCTCAACTAAGCTTTTTGAAGTGACTTTACCTTCACGTTTTACCTTTAGGTATTTTTCAAATATTGGATAATTGCTTTGCTTCATTTTCATGAAGAGCCAGGTATCATATTGTTCGTTCTTTGTATCATGAATAAAAGATTTGATATCAGGAATCTCATATTTCAAAAGACGGAAAAAGAGACGATATAGTATTGGGCTAACTGCCCTGACAAAATCAATGATATCTCCATTTTTGACTTTAGCTTCTAAGTCCATGATGTAATTGGCCAAAAGCTCCTCTTCCCATGAATTTGAAATCAGTGAGAAACCATACATTTCCTTGATTTCTTGATTTTCTGCTTCATGTTCAAAGACAAAATCAATATTTAGTTCTCTGCGCTCTTTCAACATTTCCAGAAGATAACGTGACTGCTCTGGAAAATCTGGCATATGCTCTGCTATTTTCCAGGCATGATTATAAGCATAGACATCCAAAAGGATGCCTATGTGCTTATATGAATCTTTCATTATCAGCAATCAAAGTCTCAAGACCGACAGTCATCATGTCAGTAAAGGTTGTTTGACGCTCTTCTGCTGTCGTGTCCTCTTCTGGGTGAACAAGACTGTCAGAGATAGTCATGATTCCAAGCGCTTGAACATGGTGCTGAGCAGCAAGATAGTAAAGTGCAGCTGCTTCCATTTCGATGGCTTTAACACCAAGTGTTCCCAATTTCATATTGCGTTCTGGCATGTTTGAATAGAAAACATCTGACGACAATACGCTTCCAACGTGTGTTGTCATGCCTAAGTCTTGGGCAATATGGTAAGCAGTATCCAAAAGTTTGAAATCCGCAATTTGTGGGAAATCATACTCTGGGAAATCATTGCGGATGATATTAGAGTTGGTTGCTGCTGCTTGAGCAAGAACCAATTCACGAACGTGAACATCTGGATCAATAGAACCTGCCGTACCAACACGGATAAGTTTTTTCACTCCGTAGTCAACAATAAGCTCACGCGCATAGATAGAGATAGATGGCATCCCCATCCCAGTTCCCATTACAGAAACACGGTGGCCTTTGTACGTACCAGTGTATCCTAGCATACCACGGATGTTGTTAAAACAAACCGCATCTTCAAGGAAGTTTTCAGCAATAAATTTTGCACGCAAAGGATCTCCCGGAAGAAGAATTTTGTCAGCGATTTCGCCTTGCTTAGCTTCAATATGAATACTCATAATAATGATACAGAGGGCGTTAAAGAGACAAAGCAAAAATAGGAAATCTGATGACGACGCTTGCGTCTAAGAAGATTTATCTTTTTTGCACAGTCTCTAGCCCGAGTTCAAATCTGAAAACTCGGCCCTCTAGCCTTTCTTTTGTTTTTATTTTTTTCTTTTTTCTTTTGACAGTTTCCTTAAGTAGCGTGGGACGCCAGCGACTTCCTTCGTAATTCCATGGCTAAATTGAGAGCCGAAGTCTCTCAATTTCCCTGCCAGATAAGATCTCTTATCTGGCTATCGCTACGGCGGAAACTGTCGGTTAGGGCGACTGCGTCGCCTGCAGAGCTATTGTCTATTTATTGGTGGTAGGGACGCAAGCAAACCTTCGGTTTCATTGCTTATTTTTGAGCCTAAGGTCTCAAAATCCCCTGCCTACTAACTGTCTCCAGTTAGTGGGCTCTTACCACGGCGACTAGTGGCGATAATAGCGGTCTTCGACCGCTTGATAAGCTGACGCTTTACAATCTTTTATTCTTGGATACTATCATTCCTATACTTCATCATAGGGAGCAATAGGTTTTTTCAAAATGATTGAGCGTAAAATCATAAACAATATAAAAAATTAGTAAACAGTCCAGTTGCTTATTTCATATTACAATTCAGCTAAGATAGCTTTAATTAGTCCTTTGAAGTCCTCTTTGATGCGTTGTGTGACTTCTACTACTTCTTCGTGGTTGAGTTCTTCTTGGAAGCCGGCTGCGTGGTTAGTGATGGCTGAGATTCCAAGTACTTTAAGGCCTGAGTGGGCTGCTACGATAACTTCTGGAACTGTTGACATACCTACTGCATCAGCTCCTAGTGTCTTGAAGGCACGGATTTCTGCTGGTGTTTCGTAAGTTGGTCCTGATACACCAATATAAACACCGTCGTCCAACTTGATTCCTGCCTTTTCAGCAACTTCATGCGCAATTTGGCGGTATTCTGGTGTGTAGGCTTTAGACATGTCTGGGAAGCGTGGTCCGAAATCATCCAAGTTTGGACCGATTAATGGATTGGTTCCTGTCATATTGATGTGATCAGTAATGGCCATAAGGGTGCCTGGACCGTAGCCAATTCCTCCAGCTGCATTAGTTACGATAACCCCCTCACAACCGAGTGCTTTCATGACACGAACTGGGAAAGTCACGACTTCCATAGGATTTCCTTCATAATAGTGGAAGCGACCTTGGAGGGCAAGAACTTTATGTCCGCCAAGATTTCCGTATACTAATTTGCCAGCATGTCCTGCTACTGTTGACACGCCCCAGTGTGGAATGTCTTTGTAGTCAACAGTGATTGAATCAGTGATTTCTTCAGCTAGTTCTCCCAAGCCAGATCCTAGAATTAATCCAAATTCTGGTTGGTCACAACCGCGCCATTTTAGGAAGTGGCGGGCTTCTTCAATTTTTTCAAGTAATGTTAATTCTTCAGTCATAGTTTTTTCCTTATTTGACGAAATTTCGTTTGTATTTTAGATGGCTTTCTATATTTGACTCTGCATCTTTCTCATCCCATAGTTGCAACTCCCAAGGATAATAAAAATTAGAAGCATTTTTAAAATAGATATGAATCCCTACATAGCCGTCCATATCTCTAAGATACCAATTTTTTAGTCCGTATTGTTCCTTCCAGTCATCTAATTTTGATAAAATCAAAGCGATATCGTCTGAATTGAGAATCATTCGTGCTCCGAAAATATCATTCAAGATATTATTGACAGGGTACTTTGTTTGCCTCGCTTGATAGCATTCAATTTTATCTAAAATAGACTCTCCAGTTTTTACGCGGTAATAGAAATTTATATCCTTGACATCTGCACGGTAAAGATAGTCATTAATGGACTCATGCAAATTCAGGCGATAGGAGAGAATATGTTCTTTTGGGACTCTATGGATTGGCAGAGCTAGATTATTGGTGCTGATTATCCCAGAATTGAAATAGTCTTCAAAAAATTTAGTGTGCAACTTATTGATCTCACTAATTAAGCGTTCAACTTTTTCAACTTCTTGAGACATAAATCCTCCTATCTGCTCTGCTATTTCCATAAAAACCTTAAATCAAGTGCTTGAGGAAGCTCTCTCCAATCATGGCTGTATCAACACCAAAGTTTTCAGCGATGGTTGCTGAGATGTCGGCGAAGTGTCCTTGTGGGATGACACCATTGCCAGTCAAGGCTGGGCTGTAAGCAAGGAGTGGAATGTACTCACGTGTGTGGTCTGTTCCTGCGTATGTTGGGTCATTTCCGTGGTCAGCCGTGATGAGGAGAAGGTCATCTTCTTTCATAGCAGCCATGATTTCTGGAAGGCGCTCGTCAAATTCATGGAGGCAGTCGCGGTAACCGTGGGCGTTACGACGGTGGCCATAAAGGGCATCGAAATCAACAAGGTTAGTAAATGAGAAACCTTTTGTGAACTCTGGCAAGCCCATCGTTTTAATCAAAGTATCCATACCATGGCTGTTTGATTTGTTGTGGCCCATGTCGTTGGTAATCCCTGAACCATTAAAGATGTCATTGATTTTACCAACACCATAAGTTGGTACACCAGCGTCAGCCAATTTATTAAGAACAGTGTCTTCGAATGGTGACACGGCAAGGTCACGACGGTTAGCTGTACGCGTGAAGTTGCCTGGCTCACCGACATAAGGGCGGGCGATGATACGTCCCAAAAGGGCTGGACGGTCTAGGGTAATGCTGCGCGCATATTCGCAGATTTTATAGAGTTCATCAAGAGGAATGATGTCCTCGTGAGCTGCGATTTGAAGAACTGGGTCAGCTGATGTATAGATAATCAATTCGCCAGTTTCCATTTGACGGGGACCAAAGTCATCGATGACGGCTGTTCCAGAATAAGGTTTGTTAGCTTCACGAATAACTTTGCGACCTGAAAATTCTTCGATTTTAGTCAAAATTTCTTCTGGGAAGCCATTCCAGAAAGTGTCAAATGGTTCTGTAATGTTAAGTCCCATGATTTCCCAGTGACCTGTCATAGTATCTTTACCAAGTGAGACTTCTTCGAGTTTTGTCACATATCCAGTTGGGTTAGCTTCAGCTGGAACTGTTTTTAGTGGCGTTTCACGTGGAATATTTCCAAGACCGATTTTTGCCATATTTGGAACATTAAGTCCAACTGTTTTAGAAATATGGCCTAATGTGTCAGATGCACCATCTGGTACGCCAGCATTGACAAAGTTATTGGCATCTGGAGCAGCTCCAATACCAACTGAATCAAGCACAACTAAGTGAATACGATTAAATTTAGACATTTTTTATCCTTCTAAGGGTGGTTACGGTTAGCACCCAAAACCTATAAAAAATTTATTTAGCTTCTAAGATTTCAACTCCGTCTTTTCCAGCAACGATAACTTTATTAACCATGCCGTTGAAAAGACCGTGTTCTACAATCCCTGTCATAGCCTTTAGTTCATTTCCGAAAGTAACAGGATTTTCAATAACACCAAGATCCAAGTCAATGATGTAGTTTTTCATATCAGTGACAAAACGAACACCATCTTTTTCTCTAAATGATGGTTTGTAGCCTTTAGCTTCAAATTGGCGGAAGATGCGTTCAGCACCATACTGAACCACTTCAACTGGCAATTTGAAGGCACCTAGTTTTTCAACCATCTTAGATTCATCAACAACCCAGATATATTCCTTTGTTGGCGTTGCAACAATTTTTTCCATAAGAAGGGCTCCGCCGCCACCTTTAATACCATTGAAGGCTGTATCAACTTCGTCAGCACCATCAACTGTGACATCGATGACATCAATATCATCAACAGATTTCAAAGGAATACCTAGTGACTCAGCTTGTGCTGTTGTTTGACTTGACGTTGTAACACCAACGACTTGAAGGCCTTCTTCATTGACACGACGACCAATTTCTTCAACAAAATAATAAGCCGTTGAACCAGTCCCGAGTCCAACAATCATGCCGTCTTTGACATATTGCGCAGCTGTCACACCAGCGATTTTTTTGAGTTCTTCCATGATTACCTCCAGAAATTTGAGATATACTCTCTAATTAACTATTATACCATGACTTGTTCGGATTTTGGAAACAATTTCTGTAGGGTAGAGCCAAGATAGATCAACAGGTTTTAGCACCTTCAGTTTTGGATACATTTACTAACTTTGCTTGAATTAAAGGTTTGATTGCTTGGTCAATTTAGGTTACAATACAGGTATGATTAAAAATCGTCAATTGATTTTATTTGTATGGATTTCATTCATGCCTTTATTCAATTGATATCAATTTATACAAGGAAAACATTATGATTACCAAAGAATTTGATACCATTACTGCTATTTCTACGCCTCTTGGTGAGGGGGCTATCGGGATTGTCAGGATTTCTGGTTCTGATGCGCTAGCTATTGCCCAAAAAATCTTCAAGGGTAAGGATTTGACCCAAGTGGCATCTCATACCCTCAATTATGGCCACATCCATGATGCTGAAAAGGATGAGATTTTGGATGAGGTTATGGTGGGGGTTATGCGTGCGCCTAAGACTTTCACGCGCGAGGACATCATTGAAATCAATACCCACGGCGGGGTTGCGGTGACCAACGAGATTCTGCAACTGATTTTGCGCCAAGGCGCAAGAATGGCAGAGCCCGGTGAGTTCACTAAGCGCGCCTTTCTCAATGGCCGTGTGGACTTGACTCAGGCAGAAGCCGTCATGGACATCATCCGTGCCAAAACTGATAAGGCCATGAATATTGCGGTCAAACAACTTGATGGTTCCCTCAAAGACCTTATCGATAATACCCGCCAAGAAATCCTCAACACTTTGGCTCAAGTTGAAGTTAACATCGACTATCCTGAATACGATGACGTTGAGGAAATGACCACTGCTCTCATGCGTGAGAAAACTGAAGAGTTCCAGACCCTTTTGGAAAATTTGCTGCGCACCGCAAAACGTGGCAAAATCTTGCGTGAAGGACTGTCAACTGCAATCATCGGTCGTCCAAACGTTGGTAAATCAAGCCTTCTCAACAATCTCTTGCGTGAAGACAAAGCCATTGTTACTGATATCGCTGGAACGACTCGTGACGTTATCGAAGAATACGTCAACATCAAGGGTGTGCCATTGAAATTGGTTGATACTGCTGGTATCCGTGAAACCGACGATGTGGTTGAAAAAATCGGTGTTGAACGCTCTAAAAAAGCCCTCAACGAAGCTGATTTGGTTCTTCTTGTTCTTAACGCTTCTGAACCATTGACTGAGCAAGACCGTACTCTGCTTGAATTGAGCAAGGACAGCAACCGCATCATCCTCCTCAACAAAACAGATTTACCTGAACAAATCGAAGCCCATGAATTGCCTGCTGATGTCATCCGAATTTCTGTTCTTGAAAACCAAAACATTGACCAAATTGAAGACCGCATTAACCAGCTCTTCTTTGATAATGCTGGAATCGTTGAACAAGATGCTACTTACCTTTCAAATGCCCGCCATATTTCTCTGATTGAAAAAGCGGTGCAGAGTTTGCAGGCTGTTAACGAAGGACTTGAATTGGGCATGCCAGTTGATCTGCTCCAAGTTGATATGACCCGTACCTGGGAAATCCTTGGTGAAATCACTGGTGATGCTGCACCAGATGAACTGATTACTCAACTCTTTAGCCAATTCTGTCTTGGTAAATAAAACAAAGCCACTAGTTTTTGCTAGTGGTTTTACTGTAATACTCAAATAAAATCAGATGAGGAAGTTAGACGAAGGCTATACTAGTCTATGGCAAGTCGAAGCTGATACTCTTCGAAAATCAAAATGATAGATCCTTAAGCCTTCTTGCTTACCCTTAAGTATGTCTGTGTCGGCTTACCTCCTCTGATTTTTATTTTCATTAAGTATGACAATGTATCGTTTTGATTATAAAGGAGTATAAACCAAAAAAAGAAACTCAGCTCTTCCGTCCAATATTATTGTGAACGAGAGTTGGAGTTTCTTTTTTTATAAATTATTTTAGTCCAAGTGCTTCTACAACTGTTTTCCCGAGTAAGCCAGCTGATTGTGGATTTTGTCCTGTCATCAGGCGACCGTCAACGCGTACAACTGGTGAAAAAGCTGCTTCTTTCTCATAATTTGCACCTTTGTCTTTGAGAACATCTTCTGTCAAATATGGTACGATGTCAGTTGTACCATTCATATCTTCTTCTTCATTGGTGAAACCTGTGACAGTCTTTCCAGCAATCAAAGCTCTGCCATTTTCATCCATAATAGGAAGAAGGCCGACAACACCATGACAAACTGCCGAAATAATTCCGCCATTTTGATAGATGTCAGACGCAATCTTAGCGAGCTCTGCATTTTCAGGAAAATCCCACATAGTTCCATGTCCACCAGTATAGTAGATAAGATCATAGTCTGATGAATTGATTTCTTCAGGCTTTTTGGTATTTGCAAGGGCTTTTGAAACAAAATCGCGATTATTATAGTAATGCAAATCCGTTTCATTTAGGAAGCTCATGCTGTGCGGATCAAGGGGTACATAGCCTCCCATTGGGCTAACAAAGTCAACCTCTACATCAGCTTTATCCATGTGTTCATAGAAATGTGTTAATTCTCCCAACCAAAGTCCAGTTGGGCGGTTTGATGGGCTATATTTTTCAACGTTTGTTAATACAATTAGTGCTTTTGTCATGAATCGCTCCTTATTTAAAACTTGTCACTTCTGAAGCATCGAGACGAACAGATGGGTAGCCTGCATCTTTTGCTTTTCCGATAGCCAAGATAATAACAGGAATATAGCGTTCAGGATCAAGACCAAAAGCCTGTGCCAACTGATCTTTTTCAAAACCACCGATTGGATTGGTGTCATAACCGTGTGCACGCGCAACCAACATCAATTGCATAGCAGCTAGGCTAGCATCAATGTGAACGATGTCATTCATAACTTCTTTTGGTGAATTATCATACATTGGAACAATAGTTGCCAATTGCTGCTCTTTTACTTCCTCCGGCATCTTGCCTTCAGCAACAGCTTTACCATAGATTTCTTCAGCACTTCTTGGCTCTTCATATCTCCAAAGACTAGCACCATGGCTGATGACGTTTCATTTTGCAAAGTATTGAAACGGATAAGTGGTTTCAAAATTGCTTTAGCTTCATCGCTCTCTGCGATGACAAAACGCCAAGGCTGCATGTTAACTGATGATGGTGCTTTAACAGCTTCATCAATCATTTCTAACATTTCTTCGTGTGAAATTTTTACAGATGTATCAAATGAACGGACTGAACGGCGCCCAAAAGTGATTTCTGAAAAATTATTTGTTACTTGTGTCATTTAGACTTCCTCCAAAAACAAAAACACAGCATTAAACTGTGTTTTAAATAATGGAGTAATTATATTACAGTAGGAAACGGAATGCAACTATTTGAACTGAAAGTTCGTCTTTAATCATTTTTCAATAATCTGCTTGATCATTTTCTGCAAATCAGGTACCACTTGATCCATGAACCAAGGATTTTTGACCTGCCATATATTATTGCGTGGTGAAGGATGGACCAAGGGAAAATAATCTGGCAAATAGTCTTTGTAATCTTTAACCGTATCCGTCAATTTAGCTGACTTTTTTTGCTTTAAGTAATAGTGCTGCGCATAATTTCCGATGAGCAAAGTCAGCTCAATGTCTGGTGCAAGAGCCAGTACCCTCTCATGCCACTTTGCCGCAAAGTCAGGACGAGGCGGAAGGTCACCTGATTTCCCAGCTCCCGGAAAATAAAAGTCCATGGGAACCACCGCAAAGAGACCTGACTCATAAAAGGTTTCACGGTCAACGCCCATCCACTTTCGTAAATTATCCCCGCTTGGATCATTCCAGTAGAGCTTAGATTCCTGAGCTCGAATGCCTGGAGCCTGACCAACTATGTTAATACGGGCAGTACTAGGAACTGTGAAGAGAGGTTCGATGCCTTGCTTTGTGTAAGAAGCATTCTCTTCATCTGCCATAATATCAGTTATGATTGATTGCAGTGTGTCCATAAGTTCTCCTTTTTGATTGAAAGCCTAGCTGTAGTCGAAAAGACAGGTTGCCCTGCCTTCTCATCTTATTATTTAATTAATTCATAGATTGCTTCTGCGTAGATGGCAGCTGCTCGGTAGAGGTCTTCGACTTCTGCAAATTCGTTTGCTTGGTGCATCGTGTTGACATAGCCTGGGAACATAGCTCCGTAGGCAACGCCACGTTTAAGCAAGCGTCCGAAAGTCCCGCCACCAATGATTTGTTCATGACCTTTGAGGCCTGTTTGTTTTTCATAAACAGACAAGAGTGTTGCTACCAATGGATCTTCAACTGGAACGTAGTGTGGTGTGTGTTCATGTTCAGAAAGCGTCACTTTTGTGATGCCTTCTAACTTCTCAAGACCAGCTTTGATGGTCTGTGCATCTGTACCTTGTGGGTAACGGAAATTAAGGGCGATGGTGTTATCATCTGATTCTTTATCAAAGCTGAAGACACCAGCGTTCATGCTGAGGGCACCCATTTTATCATCTGTGTAGGCTACACCTAATTTTTCTGCCAAAAAGTCTTGATGAAGGACATTTCCTGTGATATCAAGGTAGGCTTTAGCAGCTCCTTCGAAGGCAAACTGATTGAGGAATTTAGCCAAGTAAGTTGCCCCGTTGACACCTGCTTCTGGTGTTGAACCGTGAGCTGACTTACCGATAACAGTTAGCTTGAAGACGCCATTTTCTTCTGTCAATTCAGCTGTCACGCCCTGCTCTTGAGTGAATGCATTCAGTTTTTCTTGTAGGTCTGCTAGTGCTGCATCTGCTGTGAAGGCTGCGGTTGCTGATTCTGGTACCATGTTCTCACGCAGTCCGCCAGCAAAACTAAGCAAGGTGAAAGCTCCGCTATTATCACCGGTAAAATGGAGGTATTCCGTGATGTTACCTTTTTCACCGTTGATGATAGGGAATTCGGCGTCAGGTGAGAAGCCAAAGTCAGGGTCTTTGAGGCCGTTGTGGGCAAAGTAGTAGTCCATATCGCCCCAGCCTGATTCTTCGTCAGTTCCCACGATAAAGCGAACTTTTTTAGAAACTGGGAGACCCAGGTCTTTAATGATTTTTAGGGCATAGTAACAAGCCATTGTTGGGCCTTTGTCGTCTGAAGAGCCACGCGCAAAGAGTTTGCCCTCTTTGATGACTGGCTCGTAAGGGTTTGTATCCCAGCCGCTACCTGCAGGAACAACGTCCAAGTGAGCAAAGATTCCGAGGACTTCATCCCCTTGGCCAAACTCAAAGTCGCCGGCATAATTATCTATATTGCGGGTTTTGTAACCATCGCGCTCTGCCATTGCCAAGAAGTGTTCTAATGCTTTAACTGGACCAGGTCCAAATGGGTGCTTGTCGTCTGCTTGTGAATCATCGCGTTCAGAGTTGATGCGAAGCAGACTAAACAGGTCTTCCATCATGGCTTCTTTACGTTTTTCGACTTCTACTTTGAAATCAATTGTCATTTTTCTCTTTTTTCTCCTTCTGTGTTTCGTTAAGATAGAATCCAAGTGCAAATACTATAAATAGTACGACTGTGTAGATAAGAGCGCGCAGCCAAATACTTTCAACTAAATAGCTATTAACGAAGGTGCTTATGATACTTGCACTTAATGGTGCTATAAAATATAATGCTATCATTTTTCCTGTCACTTCTTGATTAGACCACATTTTTTTCCACATAGTATTCTTTACCTTTCTATCCTAACATCTATTATATTACATACTCAACAAAAATCAAAACTAGACAAGGTCAACTTTAGTTTAAGAGAATGGCTTTAACATACTCTTAAGTTAACACAATGGTCTAGCTTTTTTATTTTTTTAAAAAATTAACGGCGTTCAATGATTTCGTCAACTGGTATACGGTAACTTGGTTCTGGTTTAAGGTCGCTATAACCAACAGTAATCAAGAGTTCTGGGCGGAAGCGTTTATCGATTCCGAGAATATCATTTGTCGTTGATTTATCAAACCCAAGAATCATATTTGAGGCAATGCCTTGGTCAGTAAGCGCAAGAACCAAGTTCATGGCAACAATCCCTGCATTAAGTGAGAGATACTCTCCTTTTTGTTTTTCATCAAAAGTTGAGAAACGAGCTGGCAAAGTTTCCATAAAGTAGCCAATCATGTCATCTGGCAAACTTTTACGACCAATACGAGCGATTTTACGTGAGCGAAGAGCAAGGTCAGTATCAGTGAAAAGAGCAATAACGTATTGGGCTTGTTCAACTTGATCTTTGTTAAGTGCTGGCAATCCAGCAGCTAGTTCAGCTTTTTTCTCCTCAACTACTACAAACTTCCAAGGTTGGATATTGTTAGCACTTGGAGCTAGGGTAGCAATTTCGATAGCTGTACGCACATCTTTAAAATCCACCTCTTTGTCATTAAAGCTCTTGATGGCATGACGTTTTTTATTGAGTTCTAGAAATTTCATAGCAAAACTTCCTTTTCTAATTTATATTTGCTCCTCTATTCTATCACTTTTTGAAAGAGTTTTCATCACTTTTCCCTATTTTATTTTGGGAAATAGCAGAGCTTTTCAGAAAGGTCAATAAATCCTTTTAAAGCCATTATATATTAAAGCCAAATTCCAGAAGCCATAATCAAACCTTTAGCAATCTCATTATTTCTCAGTTCATTTTTCATGAAATGATTGAGAGAATCGTAGAAAGCTCGCACTGGTTGTGATAAACCTTTTTTATCTTGCAAATATTTAAGCGACAAACGTTGCAAATCACGGTTTAATCGATAAGCTGTGCGGGAAAAATCATGCTTATTTTCAATTTCTTGTTTGAAATGCAACAAAAGTTCACGCTCTCCATCCTTGATATCTGGATTGAGCAAGAGATTATAGCAATCAACCATGACAGCATCAATTTTTGCTTGAAGAACATCTTTTTTCATACTAGCACTCCTTGATTTTTTGTACCACAACATTAGCACAAAAAATTCCGAAAAACAAGAAAAAACCCGATTGGGCTTTTTGGATTATTATCAATGAAAATTAATAAAGACACGGCGATTAGGCCTATATTAAAAGTAATAATAAGTGTCACTTCTCCTTATACTTTTTTGTGTGTCCACTTCCGATAGGCAAGATAAAGTGGTGTGGCAGTTATGGCTAAAAGATTACTAAATAATACTGGATAAAACCAAGAGCTAGTTTTATAGGTAACAGTCAGTGTATTTGTTCCAATAGCTTGTTTCACCCTTGGTGTTCCAATGGCTGTTAAACTATAATCTTTGCTAGTCAAGGGTTCGCCATTTAAGGTTAATTGCGTATCAGCATACTTAGCGATTGGAATGTTTATTCTAGATTGTGTGTCAGACGTCCAAGTCAAGGTCAAACTTCCATCATCTTGTGACTTTTGGAAGTTGTCTGTTGTCGCGATGACAAATTGTTCATAGAGATTGTATTTGTTTTCTTTATTATTTTTTTCTGCGGGTAAATAGTCAGGTGTTGATTTTGCTATTAAATCTAATAGTTCATGTTTATCTGAACTTTGGAAAGCAGCTCTAATCTCTTCAGCATTTCCCCAAGTATCTTGATGTTTTTGCTGTTTTATTGGAGTATTTGAGAAATAGACTTGAATTTTATCATTTTGCAGTTTGTAACTGTGCGCGAGGCTAATAAACGTTAAGGCAAGAAGGACGAGGTTAACAGTAGGTGACCACTTGACATCAAAATAACGTTCCAAAATCAAAGCAAAAGCTAGCAACAAGAGGACAGTAGCCGGGATGAAGAACCTGAATGGAAACTGAATTAGGTTAACCAAACCTAGATTAAGTTTATTGATGGAATACCAAGGGAAAATACTGCTGGAGAGTACTAAAAATAGGAAAAAGGAGCCGACCACTGTTTTCAAAAAGTCATCAAAATGTCTCCAGTGACGAAAGGCAAAATAGAGGATATAGAGAACCAAAGCAAGCAAAGGCAATGGCGTCAAAAGCCACTCTATGCTTCTTTGATTGACAGTCATGATGTAGAGTTTTGAATTGACAAAGGGCTCAACCAGATTGTTCTTGCTTCCTACTGCTATCAGCGCAGCCCAGATGTTGCTAGACAATAGTAGAGAAAGAAGGGCAGCTGCCAATCCTTTTAAAAGCACCGCTATTTTTTCCTGGGACTTGAAAAAGCCGTAAAGATAAAATGGCAGGTAGAGGCAAATGAGGAAGAAGGCACTGAGCATGTGGACTTGGACCATGAGGGCGACGGAAATGGCTAGGCGCGAGATGCTGATGCGCTTGTCCCTAACAAAGTCGATGGCTGGAATGAGGCTCCAAGGCATGAAGGCTGCGCCCCAACTTGTGAAGCCTTGTCGCATGGTCCAATATTGGATGGAAAAGGTTGTCATGTAGAGGAGAGCAATGGGTAGGCTAATCTTCTTCCTGACTCCGGCTCTACGCAAGAGGCTATACATGGAGACACCTGCCATGCTTCCAAGTAAAAAGCGTGAAATGAGCTGGTAGCTAAACCAATTTTTGCTGAGGAGGACTAATAGTCCCTGAAAGTAGGCAAAATAGGGGCCATAGAGGGCATTAACAATGCGACCAGAACTGTTGAAACCATAGAGGGAAATAAAATAGGAAAAATTCCCAGTCTTAATCTGCATAGCTGTTTCATAGAAACGATTATAGTGAAAAAGAAAATCACTGCCTGCAATAACCCCTTTTGTGATGATTTGAGGGAGGATTAGTAAAAATGAAAAGATAAGAATGGTAATGACAGGGAGTCCTTTCATGTTACCCAACCAACTTTTTGTCTTTTGATAGATAGATTTCAAGTGTCTTCCTCCAAGTTTTTTTGTCATCTTAACACTTTTATTAGACTATTGCAAATAAATTACAGAAAATGAGATATTATTACTCTCTTATCCGAAGCCCTAGATAAATTCAAAAAATACTGCATAGATTCTAAAAACTAATCTACACAGTATTATTTTCATAACCTGATTGACTGAGGAAGGCTAATGCTTTGAAGTTGATGCATCTGTTTTCTCCTCCTGATTCAAGGTTAGTTGGATAGTCTCCGCTACATTTCTAGGTATGCCACAGTTGACAATATCATCCACACTGGCCTTTTGGATATTTGGAAGGCTCTTAAAATGTTTCATCAGTAATTGCTTGCGCTTTGGTCCAAGTCCTGAGATGCCATCTAGTTTGGAACTGAAGCTGTTTTTTGAGCGTAGCTGGCGGTGGAAGGTGATGGCAAAGCGGTGGACTTCGTCTTGGATGCGGTGGAGGAGGAAGAATTCTTCAGAGTTCCTTGGCAATTCTACCACTTCTAGAGGATCTCCGAAAAGTAATTCATGGGTTTGGTGCTTGTCGTTTTTCTGTAAACCAGCGATAGGAATGTCCATGCCCAGCTTGTTTTCGATGACATCACGGGCCACATTGACCTGACCTTGTCCACCATCAATAATAATGAGATCTGGCGGTGTCAATCCATCCTTGAGCACTCGGCTGTAGCGGCGATAGATGACTTCTCGCATGCTGGCGTAATCATCAGGGCCGACAACGGTTTTGATTTTGAATTTACGGTAGTCTTTCTTGCTAGGTTTACCATCAACAAAGACAACCATGGCAGAAACGGGACTTGTGCCTTGGATATTGGAGTTATCAAAGGCCTCAATGCGGACAGGTTTTGGAATATTGAGCAAATCACCCAGATTTTCAATGGCACCATGCGTTTTCTTGATGTCTTTTTCCAAAAGGTCAAATTTTTGTTGCAAGCTGACGCGGGCATTTTTTGTAGCCAGATTGACCAACTGCTTCTTCTCACCGCGCTGAGGTTTGATGATTTTGGTGTTGACCAAAGCCTTGACCAAATCTTCATCAATGTCCTTGGGAATAAAGATTTCTTTGGGAATAAAATGCTTGCTGTCGCGGTAAAATTGACCGATAAAAGTTAAGAAATCTTCTTCGGGGTCATTGTAATAAGGGAACATATTGACGTCACGTTGAATGAGTTTTCCTTGACGAACAAAGAAAACCTGGACACACATCCAGCCCTTATCTACATAATAGCCAAAGATATCTCGGTCCATCATGTCCTGATTCATCACACGTTGCTTGGTCCTCAGAAGACTAACGGCTTCAATGAGATCACGGTATTCAGCTGCCCGCTCAAATTCCATGACTTCCGATGCCTTCATCATCTTGTCGCGCAGCTCATTGACAATCTTATCGTCCTTACCGTTGAGAAAGTTCTTGACATCCTCGGTCAGACCCGCCCAATAGTCCTGGTCAGTCTTGCAGATGGTGTGGGCGTTGCACTGGCCAAGATGGTAGTAAAAACAGACCTTATTTGCAGGGTTGGTACACTTTTTGAAGGGAAAAAGGCGATCCAGCAGGCGCTTAATCTCAGTGGCTGCACCAGAGTCTGGATAGGGACCAAAATAGAGGCCACCGTCCTTTTTGACCTGACGAGTGATAAGGAGACGTGGATAGATTTCCTTGGTAATCTTGATGAAGGGGTATGACTTGTCATCCTTGAGCTTAATGTTGTACTTGGGCATGTTCTCCTGAATCAAATTGATTTCAAGGAGCAGGGCTTCTGTGTTTGAGCCCGTCACGATGTACTCAAAGTCCTCGATTTCTGACACCAAAAGCTCAGTCTTGGTATTATGGCTTCCGTGGAAATAGCTGCGCACCCGATTTTTCAAGTTCTTGGCTTTGCCGACATAGATAATGGTGCCATTTTTATCCTTGTGGATGTAGCAGCCAGGACTGTCTGGCAGCAACTCCAACTTATGTTTAATCAGTTCATTCATAACTTTCATTATAGCAAAAAGCGACAGAGATTTCTGAAAAAGACTATTGAAGAATTCGTTTTTAAACAAGAAAAAACTTGGAAAACTTATCGTTGCTCCGAAAGTCATTCCAAGTTTGAATAATTGTAATAAATCAGCAATCTGCCCTAAATGATGAAATAGGCTACACTTGATTTTTAAAGGTAAAATGGTAGAATGAAGATAGGAAAAGGGCGTTGCGTAAACAACACCCTCACAGAACCGTTTAAGACGGTGGCTGTATTTATAGAACTAAAAAATAGCTCGTCAACTCGCCAAAGTTAGGACGGCTATTTTTTTGCCATTTTTACCAATTCAAGGATTAACTTCATAAGAGCAATAACAAAGTTACCAGCTACAAACATGAGTGTTAAAACCTCAAATGTTGACAAATCAGGTTACTCCTTTCTAATAGGATTTTACTGGCTATGCATATAGGCACCACCACCTTTCGATTAAGTAACCACTGTCTTAACCTCTCTGTAAGAGATTACCCCTGGTGCTATTTGATTTTATCTATCCTTTTATTTAGAAAAAGAAACAAGATTTTCTGTATTATATTCAAAATTTGATATTCCCCCTTCACATAAATATTTAACAGCTATTAAAGCTGATAGCGAGAGAGCTATATTATTTGGGACTCTTTCTCAACTGGCACCACAGGTAAATGTTATACCACATACCATATACCAATCTCCAAAATCAACAGATTATTTGAATTTTACAAGTAATGTGTTATAATAAAAATAGAAAAAGAGCTGGACGGCAATCCAGCTCCAATGCAGAACCGTTAAAAAGACGGTGGCTCGTATTACGGATTTAATCCGTCCTACTCGCGCAAAAGTGGGGACGGATTATTTTTTGTCATTATCTTTGAAGATTTTATAGCACAAGCCAATCAACGCAATAGTAAAACTACTAAAGCCTAGAATAGTTTGCACAACTTCAAAAGCTGTCAAAAGATGCTCCTCCTTCCCGTCAGATTTTGATGAATTGCCCATAGGCATCACCCCTCTTTCAGAAAATCCAGAGCCACCGCCTTCACTTTTCTACCCCTCTATTTTAACATATTCATTCCCAAAAATTGTTGGAATAGCGTAGTCTTTCAAAGCGATTTTAGGAATCCAAAAAATCTTCCTACTATTGTAAGAAGATTTTTTACTTATTTAGTAGTAGTTGTTGTTTAAGTTTAGGTATTATTTTTCATTTAGCAACTCTTCCACCATGGCTACCACACCACTATCATCATTTGATGGAGCAAGATGCGCTGCTGCGTCTTTGACATCGTCGCTTCCGTTTGCCATGGCATAGGAATACTTAGCCAGCTCTAGCATTTCCACATCGTTGCCACCATCACCGAAGGCTGCCAATTGGTCAGGAGTGAGTCCCCAATGGTCAAGGAGATAGGCCATAGCAGAGCCTTTGTGGATTCCTTTAGCAATAACATCAATATTACCGTGACCGCTGGTCACTGCTTGTACTTGGTCGCCTAAGAGACTATTGAGTTTATCTACAATTTCCAAGGTTTCTTCCTCAGGTGTATTGAAGGAGAACTTCATAAAGTGGTCATCTGGTAAAACATCAAATGACTCTACTTCCTCAAGACGATAATAGTAAATAGCAAAGAAATCCTTGGCTTTTTGGGAAGATTTTTTGAGGATATAGGCTGCCGCTTCTCCACAAAGCACCAACTCATCATCCAATTCCTTCTCTTTCAAATAATCGAGAACAATGCGCACTGTTTCTTCCGTCAAACGATGACTTTTTAGAAAGACGCCATTTTCAACGAAATAGGCTCCGTTCTCACCAACAAAGGTAATCTGATCTTCTAATCCTGGAAAGAAGGATTTAATCTGATAATACTGATTGCCACTAATGGATACAAAACGGATACCTCTGCTCTGCATTTTTTCAAAAAGACGATAAAAACGTTCTCTATCATAGTCGTTTTGGCTATTTAGAAAAGTGCCGTCCATATCTGTTGCTACTACTTTTACTGTCATTTTTTCCTCCTCTATCTTCTTTACTTAGAGTATAGGCCTTTCGTTTAGGTAATTCAAGGCTTAAGAGCTAGTATCGTAGGATAGGATAAAGACTCGAGAGGATAGTATTATTGTTGAAAAAGCTGCGCTAGTTTTCTAGCACAGCTTAGAGAGGGGGTAAGGGTTAGCGTCCATTTGCTCGGAAAACCAAATGTTCATTGACAAATGCGTCAAATCCAAGGTGACTCAGTTCACGTCCATAACCTGAGTTTTTAATACCACCGAATGGAATTTCTGGATGAGAAGCCCAGCCATTGTTTACGAAAGTCATACCAGTTTCAATTTGAGCAGCTACACGGTTTACGCGGTCTGGGTCTGATGAGAAGACTGTTCCGCCAAGACCATAGCTAGAATCGTTGGCAAGTGCAATTGCTTCTTCTTCTGAATCAACTTTGTAGATTGAAGCAACAGGACCAAAGATTTCAGTGTTGTAGATTGGGTTTTCTTTAGTGATGTCTGTGATGACAGTTGGCATGACAAAGTTACCTGGGTGGTCAATTGGTTCATTACCATAAACCAGACGAGCACCGTTATCCAGTGCCAATTGGATTTGTCCATGAACTTCTTCCTTAGCAGCTGCAGATGACAGAGGGGCGAGTGTTGTTTCTGGATCCATTGGGTCACCCCATTTAGCTGTCTTGAATTTATCAACCACCATATCTAGGAATTTATTGTAGTTTTCTTCGCCAACAACGATAAAGCGTTTAGAAGAGGTACATACTTGACCTGCATTGTAAAGTCGCGCAAAGAAGATGGTTTCATTCAAAAGATCAAAATCAGCATCTTCCAAGATGATGAAGGCGTCGTTACCCCCCAATTCCAGAGCAGATTTTTTCAAGTTTGCACCAGCTTCGGCTGCGATTGAAGCACCTCCACGTTCTGAACCAGTAAGAGCAACCCCTTGAACACGAGGGTCAGCAATTGCTTGACTTACTTGTCCATAGCTTAGGAAAAGATTCTTAAATGACCCTTTCGGAGCGCCAGCTTCATTGACCAAATCATCAAAAGCCTGTGCAGATGCCGGACAAATAGAAGCGTGCTTCAAAACAGTTGGGTTCCCAATCATGAAGTTAGGAGCGAAAACGCGCATAATTTGGTAGAATGGGAAATTCCAAGGTTCAACCATGAAGATAACCCCGACAGCTTGTTTAATATAGTAAGCATCACCGTTTGGTGAATCAAATGTATAAGGTTGCAAGAAGTCTTCTGCTTTATCAGCGAAATAATCAGCAATATCCGCACAGAGTTCAACTTCTCCTTTTGCTTCTGTGAAAAGTTTACCCATGTCCTTAGTCATGACTTCAGCATACTTATCAACGTCACGTCGGAGGATTTCAGCAACTTTATGCAAAATAGCTTTGCGTTCCTCCAAACCACCTTCAGCACGCCATTTTTTGTAAAGGGCATGCGCAGTAGCCAAGGCATTATCCAAGTCTGCATCGGTATGATTATCAAACTCTTTTAAAACTTCATTAGTGTAAGGGTAAATTGTTTTATATGCCATAAAAACCTCCAAGCATGATAGAAAGGGCGGTAGGGGGCATGCAAAAATAAGAGTTTTGATCAAGGATGATTGTGTCCTAGGAAAACTATCTTTGACATCCTCCCAAGCCCTATTCAATTAGTTATACTCTTCGAAAATCAAAATGATAGGTCGTTAAGCCTTCTTTCCTACCTTCAGGTATGTCTGCGTCGGCTTGTCAACTCTAATTTTGATTTTCATTGAGTATTAGCAACGAGAGTGATTTAGAGCATATCACTCTTGTTTTTTGACGATACAAGATTATTATAACACTTTTGTAATCGCTTGCAAGATTTTTGTCTTGTTTTTTGAAAATTCTTACAACTTGTGAAAAAATATACAAAATATATTAAAGTCCATATCCCATTATATCCAGGACTCAAAGGAAATTGAAATAATCAATACTTTAAAAAACAGGAATAAGCCTTGCCTACTCCTGTTTCTTTATGCTTCATAGCTAGTTTAAATTAGTCATCCTCCTTTCTTTTTCCGGCGAGAGCCGTTGTTCCTAGAACCATTGTTACTCCTAGTGCTGCTAGAGCCAAGCTTGATTTCTCTCCTGTTTGAGGTAGAGCTTGATTCGTTTTACTTACTACTTTTTCATTTAAAGTTGCTTTTGGAGCAGTTACACTTGTAAGTGATGACGATACTCTGTCTCCTCTAGCACCTGCTTGTGGTTCTGGCACTGATGTTGGCTCTTCATTTCCTGATTGTGTGTCTTCACTACCTGCATTACCTGTAGTGGTGTCTGGAGTATCTTGAGGGTCTTCTTGTGGTGTAGGATCTGATATTGGTTCTTCATTTTCAATTTGTGTCTGATCATCTGAGTCTTCATCAGTTGAGATTTGTTCATCAACTTGATAAACCAAACCATAATTACTGAAGTGTTCTGCAGTGAAGGCTACAAATCTTCTTTCTTGACCATCGACTGATTTAGTTAACTCTTCAAAATCTAAGTCTTGAGCTGGCCCGTTATCTGGAAGATAGAAGACTTTAGCAACGACCTTACCATCATCTACTGGCATGATAACACGCGCAGGTTTAGAAATATCAAGTTTTTGACCGTCCTTATCCACAAGTGTGATATCAAAGAGATCAAAATCGTGGCCTTTTAAGACATCAGGTGTTTGGGTGTCATTAGTTTCCATGTGACTAACTTGCAAACCGACAATTGCATCAGATTCACCAGCAGCAAGGATTACAGTCACTTGACTAGCTTCATGATAAAGGCTGCGCTCTGGACTTATTTGATTTTCCTTATCAGGTTCTTGATTGGCTGTAGACAAACGAAGGACAATCGCTGTTAAAGGAGCGAGTTTCAAACCGTCTTGACTAAATGTAACCCCAATAGGATTTTCAATGGGAACAATACCAGCAGAGTTCCCATCCACCAAGACATCAGCATTAAGCAAAGCTCGATAAGCATCATCTAGATAAAATTCACGTTCAACACTATCTGCATTAATAAAGACTGCATAAACATCCCCATTACTTGCTTGAGTTTGATAAGCAATGACTAGATCTGTTTGGCCAATACCATGTTGACCAGGAATGGTCAAAAGCTGTACTTTTTGATCAACTTCTTCTTTTGTTTTAAGACTAAATGCATCTGTTGAGCGACGCAAGGCAATCAAACCTTTTGTGTAAGCTTGGCTTTGCGTTGATACTGGATAAGCGTCACTATCGGTTGCTTTGGCCCAGTCAAAATGATTGATTGCATCTGTTGAATCATAAGAATCATGGATGAAATATGGATATTCAAATGGTGTTCCATCTTCATTTACAAGCAAGTGAGATTTATTTGGTACTTGATCATCCGAAACTGGAGCCTTGTAAGCCTCATCTTTAAACTGTTTCGTGCGACCATATTCTTGACCTGAATGAAGGAAGATGGTTCCTTGAGAGGTCAAAACAATTGTATTTCCAAGGCGAAGACGGCGATGAATTTCTTCATAATTTTCTGCCACACTTGGATCTTTTTTGATTGATTGAGCAATGATATCAAAGAGAGTCAAGTTATCATGCGCAGCAATGTATTGGATAACATCGCCTGGATCATCTGCTTCAAAGTTTGTTGGTTGTGCTTTGATATTAGAGAAGATTGTTGCAAGATCTTTTGCACCGCCTGTGATGAAGGCTGGTTGACCTTCATTTGGATAACCTGATTTAAGATTGTTTCGAATATCATCTGAGAAAGAGGCGACACTATCAGTTTGAGACATCCATGTTTGGTCTGCCGCTTGTTCAGGCATATTATCATCACCAGCATAAGTCACCCAACCTTCACCAAGCATAATAATATTTGGATTCAAGGCTTTAGCCGCATCATAAGCTGCCTGAATAGCTGCTGCATCATGATCACCCATCATATCAAAACGGAAGCCATCCACTTTAAAAGTATCCACTAGATAGGTAATTGAATCTACTAACAAGCGACGCGTCATATAGTGAGTTGTCCCTAGGCGACCACCACCAAAGCTAGTTTTAGCAGTTCCAGAAGCATCCATAAAGTGATAATAATTTGGTTCCAAATCTTCAAACAAATCAACTTTAGCTGTATGATTGTAAACAACGTCTAGAATAACACCCATACCACGTTTGTGAATTTCATTTACCAAGTTTTTGAACTCTTCAATGCGTTTAGCAGGATCACTTGGATCTGTTGAATACATGCCAGTCAAAGCAAAGTAACTTTGTGGATCGTAGCCCCAGTTATAGTTAGTGTCACTTGAATCATAGTCTGTCAAACGTTGTCCATTAGCAAGTTCATTGACATAGTAATAACTCATGACAGGCAAGAGTTGAATATGTGTCACCCCAAGATCTTGAAGATAATCCAATTTTTCAACAAAGGCAGCAAATGTACCAAATTGATTAACCAATTCATCCGCAATAGCCACATCTGAAGTAAAATCACGAACATGAGCTTCATAAATGATGGCATCTTCACGCGCTTGATAACCTTCAATAGTTGCAAAGTCTAAGTCTTGGATGCCAATAGCAGAGCTATCCACAATAGCTGCTTTAGCCACCTTGTATGATGGATTACTGTCAGCTAGTTCACTGTTCCAAGTCGCTAAAGATTTAGCGTAAGGATCTAGTACCAAAACATCTTGATTTCCGCGTGTAATCTTATAATGATAATAGTAACCACGATAATCATCTAAAGCAAATGAACTATCCGCAGTTAGAGTCGTTGACCATTGACCCTTATCACCTTTTGTCATGGCAACTTCACCAAGAACTTTATCCTGATTATCTTTATCATATAAAACAAGGGCAACTGCATCTGCACTTGGTGACCAGACAGTAAAGTCAACTACTTGTCCTTCTTTACCAACACGCGCTCCTAATTCTCCAGAATAGTCATAGAGTGAATCCGTATATTGCCAATTTGTCTTAGCTGTAAATTGATCTCCAAGGAAAGAAATGGTGTAAGGTGCCTGGGCTTGTCCAAAATCACCTGTCAAAATCAGTTGACCACGACTAGTATCTACTGCCAAGTCAGAAAGTACAACTTGATTTCCACCTGCGTCAGTCACTTGCATCTCTTCTGATAGAGAAGCCGTATCCAAGTCATCTATATTAGTCATGAATATTAGCAATTTATCAGCAGCAATCTGTTGAGCACCCGTCATACGAACAGTTTTTGTGAAATATGGATTAGTATAAATAGTCTTGTCATCATCTTTCAAGAAAATTTGAGTTTGATTCTGCAAATCCTTAAAGATATAATTTTCTGCTTGAATTTTTGCTGCATCTCCTTCATTGGATTCATCTAAGAGCAAGAAACCTAGTTCATTCAAATCTGACAATGGAATATCCATGTAAACTCCGTATTTTCCAATATTTTCAAAATCAACACCATCTGGCCAATTTCCTAATTGAGAGGTGATGGAAGCATCAGCACTGCCCCACAACCAGAGAGACAGATTTTCATACTGTCCATCACTGCGATAATAATTAATACGAAGAGTACCTGATGACAGTGGCTGATAATAATGGCTGGCAAAATTTTCATCAATCCAGACTTCGTTCATATCTTGACTGATTAATTCAACTGATCGATCACCTGTCAAATTATCACCTTTAGTATTATTAATCAAGAAACTCAATTTACTGCGTTGATCTTGAGACAAGCGCACATCCAAGTAATAACCATAGTCATCTTGTCGAGCTTCTGAGAAACTTGTGGCACCGCTTGGCCAGCCGGCAACTTTATCAGAAGGTGTTTCCACATCATCCCATAGCCATAGGCCCAAGCTAGACACTTCCCCTTCTGGCAATGCCTTGAAGTGAATACGGATGCTGCTTTCTTGGATTTTTTCTTCTTGGGCTTGTAGGGAAATAGCAGAGCTGATAAGTCCTGAACTCACCTTCAAAAGCATGGTTCCACCATTTGAGCTTGATGGTGTTGCTAAATCAACATACCACTTGCCGTCCTCAGCTAGACTAGGCAGATAAACCTCACCGCTATAGAAATCAGTTAGGCTGCTTTCCCCGTCGCTGACTTCTAAACGTAGTTCTTGTTGGGCATCTTTCAAATTGTAAACGATATAGGCAGCATCTTGACCATTATCACGCTTAGCAATCAACCACTGCTGACTATCACTAACTGCAAGAGTTTCATAATCTCCACGTGAAAGCAGTTCACTATTGTCATTACGGAAGGCTAATAATTTCTTATAATGAGTAAGAAGATCGTTATCAGCTGTTTTATCCCAATCAAATTCGTAGCGATTATCATAGTATGGCCAATTATTTTGACCAGTTTGACCAATTTCTTCACCATAATAGATAACAGGTTGTCCTTTAGAAGTAATCAAGGCTGTTGCCGCTAGTTTTAGCTTATTGACATCTCCACCGATGCTATAAAGGAATCCATCTTCATCGTGACTGCCCAAAAATTGAGCGAGCGTATAGTTGCTAGACAGAGCATCGTTACGAGCTCCCATTTCTTCGCTGGCTTGTTTCAGACGACCATTTACCAGTAATTTAGCAGTTTCTTTGAAGCCAAAGTCCAGCAAACTGTCTATTGTTCCAGTCCCTAAATCACCTTTAGTGTCCTTATAGCTAGCTCCCCAACTTTCCCCAACAAGGTGGAAATCTGAGTCTTTAAGCGCAAGCTCATTTTTAAAATGTTGCCATGTCACATCATCGACGTGTTTGACGGTGTCTACACGGAAAGCATAAATACTGTTGCCAGCTGCTGTCGTTGATTTTCGGAGCCAGTCTGATTGCCATGCTACTAATTTTTCTCTGACAGCCTCTTCTTCAGTCTTAAAGTCTGGAAGATTTGACAGAGAACCTTTTTCGTCATCGCCTGCTTTGTCTTCTTCTGCTGTTCGAACTAAACCTTGGAACTTATCTTCAGCACCATAACCAGCATGATTAAGCACCACATCCACGATAATATTGATACCACGTGATGCTGCCTCATCAATAAGCCTATGGAAATCTTCTAGTGTTCCTAAATGTGGGTTAAGTTTTTCAAAATCCTCAGCCCAATAGCCATGGTAGGCATAATATTCTTTTCCTGAATCTGTGCTGACATTTTGAGGAACATTTTCAACAATTGGGGTTACCCAAATACTTGTAACACCGAGATCTTTCAAGTAATCTAATTTTTCAGTTACACCCTTGAAGTCACCACCTTTATAGACACCTTCTTGATTAACTGCACCAGCATAATCCTGATTATAAGGATTATCATTACTTGTATCACCATTATAGAACCGGTCAGTCAACATGAAGTAAATGACTTGTTCGTCCCAGTCTTTTTCGTTTTCTGTTTTATTTCTTTCAGTAATGTGAACAGAGACGCTACCATCATAATAGCCATTATCTACATCATAGACTCTCACTGGAAGAGTGTAGTCTCCTGCCGCCACAGTTGAAGAAGCTGTGATAGTAACACGATTTAATTCTGTTGAAATTTGAATAACACCGCCACCAATAGCGCTAGTATCTACTTCCATCCGAGTGATTTCGACATTATTAGGATTTGAAAGTTCGACATCAATCAAACCTAGTTCATTATAGTTGAAATCTCGATAAGAGCTTGCACTGACAGATACATTATGTGTTCCCGGTTCAGCTTTGGAAAAATCTTGCCCTTCTACTGTCGCGATATAATAAGGATTTGTATATACCGTATCGTCATCATTGCGAAGGAAAATTTGACTATGCGTAGCTCGATTTGAAAAATTCATATCAAGCGTTTTATTGCCAGGTGCTTCTAGATCGAGTTGATTGACCAGCAAAAATCCAATTTTAGAATCTAGTAAGTTTGAAAGTGGAACATCTACATAACGTCCATAAGCTCCGACATTTGAAAAATTCAGTGCATCAGTTGGCCATGTAGAGCTACTCTGTGCAACATCTCCCCAGAGCCAAACACCCCAACCATCATATTGGTCGTCATCTCGTTTATAATTAATACGAATAATAGAGTCATCAGCGAGTGGTTGATAAGCGTAGGTTGCAAAATCCTTTGTAACCCAAACTTCATTCATCTCACTTGTTAAAGGCTGGATTTTTTGGTCGCCTTCAGCAACTTTCTCACCATCTTTTAGCAAGAGATATCCAATATCCCCATGACTCTCTGCCTGTTTGACGTCAATAAAGTGACCGTAATCATCTTTGTTTTCTGCACTAAATGGAGCTGCTGCGCTTGGCCATTGGTTTCCGTCTGAAGGTTCAGCAACCTCACCCCAAGTCCAGAGACCATACTGGTCAACTTCATCTGAATTAATATCTTCAAAATGAACACGAATGGTATCTTCAGCAATGGTCTGATTTGATTTTGATTGGCTTACTTCGGTTTGACTAGCTAAATTAACAGACTCAACCTGTAACTCATTTTCTGGAATAGTAGTCGCATCAGCTACCTGATCTTGAACAGAATTGGTATCTGCCGGTTTTACATCGGTATTTTCAGCTACACTAACTACTTCTGACTGTGCTGGTGTTTGGACAAGCAAATCTTCTTGAGTGTCAATCACCTGATTATCTGAAGCATCAGCCGTCAAATCTTGTTGACCAACATCTGAACTAGAGTCCAACGGTTGTAATGATTCTACCTGAACAATATCAGCTGCTGCATCCGCATCATCAGCGTAAACGGTTACATTTCCTGGTACAAGAAAAAGCAAGGCAGTCGCAATAGCAACGGATGCTACACCGACTTTCAATTTTCTGATGCCAAAATATTGTTTCTTTTGAGCATCACCCAAAGTTCCTCTTTTTTTCATACAATCCTCCGTATGATTCCTATATTTTACGCTTATAGTATACCTAATACAGATAATTTACGCAAGCGTTTTCGCAAAATATTTTTATGACATTATAGTTACAGTTGTCAAAAGGCTTAAAAATATATTCAAATTTGAGCAAGCGTTTGCTTATTGACTTTCAGATATCCAATAGTTTTTCTTTTTAACAGCTCTTTACCAAACTTCTATTTATTCTTGCGAAAACAAAAAAACGTATAACAGTGGCATGCTGTTACACGTCCGCAAGGTCTACCTTGCTTAGAAAGAGAATCCCTAAATTTATTTCAAATCATACTATCTATCTAAGGAATATCATATCATAAACATTTTAAAATAACAATTATTTTATGACAACGCTGTCATTTTTTGCCATCACAATTTGCTTAAAATGAATCGACATTATTTCAATGTTTTAATTAAAAAACACCTAGACTAGTCTAAGTGTTTCAATAGCTTATACTTTTTCTTGGATACGCTGCATTTCTGCATAACGACCATTTAGAGCCATCAGTTGACTGTGATTGCCTCTTTCAATAATCTGACCAGCATCCAGAACTAGAATTTGGTCCGCATTTTGAATAGTTGATAGGCGGTGGGCAATGATAAAGGTTGTTCGTCCTTGTTTGACTACTTCCATTGCTCTCTGGATAATCTCCTCAGTCTCTGTGTCAATATGCGATGTTGCCTCGTCCAAAATCAAAATCTTTGGATTGGCAATTAAGGTTCTGGCGAAGGCAATAAGCTGACGCTCACCACTGGAGAAGGCTGAACCTTTTTCAACAACCGGTTCATAAATGCCCTTTTCAAGTCTAGCTAACATATCCCCTGCGCCAACTTTTCTAAGTGCTTGAATGATTTCCTCGTCAGAGTAATCTTCCTTATCCATGCTAACATTTGAAGCAATAGTACCAGTAAAGAGGTAAGGATCTTGTAAGACAATTCCCATTTTACCGCGGACGCTTTCACGTGAATAACGCTTAATGTCCTGTCCGTCTATTGAAATGCTCCCCTCCTGTGGATCGTAAAAACGATAAAGAAGATTCATAATTGAAGACTTTCCTGAACCGGTATGACCAACAAGAGCAACTGTTTCACCTTGATTTGCATGAATAGAGATATTTTTCAAAACCTTGTTTTGACCATCATAGGCAAAGCTGACATCTTCAAAATCAACTTGACCAGCAGTCACCTGCAAATCAGCTTCTTCATCCGCCTCTTGTTCTTCATCTAATAATTCCATGACACGACGGCCTGTCGCAAGGGAGCGTTGGATGTTAGGCAATTGTCTAACCAACATACCAAGCAAATCAAACAGTGTGGTCACATAGTTAATATAGATAAAAAGACGACCAGCAGTTACACCTAAATTACCACCCAGAAACTGGTAGCCAATGAAGGTCAAAATTCCAGCAATAACCGTGTACTTGAGTAATTCTGTTAAGGTCCATGAGGCCGCTGAATCAATCAAAACAATACGGTCATCTGCAGCTCGCATCTTGCCTGCAACTTGGTCAAACTGATTCAAAACAGCTTCCTCTTGCTGATAGAGCTGAATAATACTAGCACCATTCATGGTTTCATTGACTTGTGTGTTAACATCACTTCTAGCCTCATAAAAGTCTTTCATGGGTTTATCTGTCGCTTTTTTATAAAGGACTTGTAAACCATAAAAGATAGGCATCAATAGCAAGAGAACAAGACCTACCGTCAAATCTAGTGTCATCAAAACAGCATAGATAAAGATAACTTGAACCATAGTGATAAAAATCTGCGACAAAAGGGTGTTGTAAAACTGATTACGCAAGGTCTCTGTATCATTGACAATTCTGGTCGCAATCTTGCCCGCTGGCTTATCATCAAAATAAGAAATAGGCAATCTCTGCATCACGTCGTAGGCACGATTACGCAAATGCGTAACGACATTATTAGCGCAAGCAATGAGGATTCGAAATGACCCATAACGAAAAAGTCCAGCCAGAGCCAAGAGGCCAATGTAAATGGCTAGTTTAGTCAAGAAGTCAGCTTGATTGAGGACCAAGCCCTTAGAAACTTGCGTCAAGTCATTATCAATAATATTCTGAAGTAATAAAGGCGCCAGCTGAGCACCGGCAGTTGCCAGTAAGAGAAGAAAGAGTCCTGTGGCAAATAATCCCTTAACATGTTTCAACTCTTTAACAAGTGATATAATAAGAGCCATTTTAGTCCTCACCTCCTTGAGCCTGCTGGCGTTGATACTGTTCATAATACCAGCCCTCTTGAGCTAGTAACTGATTCGGTGTCCCTTCTTCAATAATACACCCCTCATCCAGCACCAAGACCCAATCAGCATGGTTGACTGCAGACAAACGATGACTAATGATGATATTGGTTTTTCCGGCTCTTTCTTTTTGGATATTTTGGATAATGCTGCGCTCTGTCCTAGCATCAACTGCAGATAGCGAATCATCCAAAATCAAAAGTTGTGGTTGTCTGATAAAGGCTCGCGCGATAGAAATACGCTGCTTCTGTCCTCCAGAAATGGAAACCCCACGTTCACCAATTGTGGTATCTGTTCCATCAGTCATGCGTTCTAAATCATTCGCAAAGGCCGCCGTGTCAATAGCTTTCATGATGTCATTTTCATCAGCATCAAGCTTACCCATAGCAATATTTTGACCAACTGAGCGCGAGAAGAGAATGTGCTCTTGGGGAACATAGCCAATCAAAGCCTCTACTGACTGACGTGAGTAATCAGTAATAGCTCTGTCATTGATCTCAAACAAACCGCTTCCTACGGGATACTGACGGAGAAATTGGCGGACAAGAGTTGTTTTGCCAGACCCAGTTTTCCCAACAATCCCCAGAGTTTGGCCAGCTCTTAGGTCAAGGTTAATCTTCTTAAGGCTAGGTTTGAGGGCCTGAGGGTAGGTAAAACTGTAGTCTGTCATCTTGATGCTATCAAGATCCTGCAAGTCAATCTCTCCATCCTCTTCCATATCATCACCTGTCTCAATCAATTCCTGAAGTTTGCCAAATGAGGTCTTGCCAGTTTGATAAACCAGGATAAAGTCAGATAACATGGCAAAAGGCTCGACCAGAGAAACAATATAGAGTTGCAAAGCAACCACTTGACCAAGGCTTATTTGCCCTGACTTGATAAAATAGGCGCCTGATGCCAAAATCAAAAGTGTGCTCAGCCCCAACATGATACTGTACATAGGCATGTAAAGGGCGCGATAAGAAGCAATATCATTCCAACGATTTGCCAAAGCTTTGGTTTTCTTTGCAAAACGACTAGATTGACTGGCCTTACTACTGTAAGCTCGGATAACCCTGATACCTTCAACTGTTTCCAAAACCTCATTACTAAGTTCTGAAATGGCATCACGCGCCTGATCAATCTTATCTTCCATAGGTTGAGAAATCTTGTAGGTTCCATAAGTCATGATAACAATAGGAATCATACCTAAAAGTGAAATCTGCCAAGAAATCATGAACATAACCGGGATGATAAAGGCAACCATGCCACCAGCATAAAGAAGTATCATGAGGCCGTAGCCAACCATATCCTGCAACATCTCGACGTCTGTTGAGAAACGCGTCATCATATCCCCTGAACGGAATTTTTCGTAAAATGGCGTCCGCATGGAAACAAGTTTGTGAAAAGCTCGTTGCTGCATATCAAACTTAAAATGAATAGACTGCTGAAAAAGTTTCAAATGCCAAGTAAAGGCAGTTCCATAGTTAACAAGTGTCGCTAAAATTAGAAGAGAAATAGTTGATATCAGTCCCATCTCTGTCAACGTTTGATTAGAAATGGCATCCACAAGACCTTGAACAACTCGGGTAGGAATAACTAGTGTGGCATCATAAATTAAGAGTGTTATTGCCACCAAGAGGTAAACCCACTTATTCTTTTTAACATATTCAAAAACTAATTTAAACAAAATTTTCCTCTTTCTTATCTTTTCTTTCTACAGGTTAATCCAAACTAATTATTTTTACATTTTTCACCTCGCACATGAAAATTGTTAAATCGACAATAGTCTGATAGTTCCACAAAATCCGATACTTACCGAAAAATCAAAAATTTCCTGAAAACAAAGTTGATTTTGAGAACGCAAAAAGCCCGCAATAAGACTGCCTTCTTACCGCGGGCTCATTTATTTTGTTTTTTGCTCATCAAAAAACAATCTAATTCAATCGGTTAGAAAGGAGTTTTTCAAAAAAGACAACTGTTGAAAATACTTTGTTGTTCATTATTATTTGCTCCTTTCTCTTAATCTATGCATAATAGTAACAAAAATTTAAAAAGATGTAAAGGCTTTTTTAGAACTTTTCTAAATAAGCTATATAATAATACCTTCTAAATGGTCTAATTCATGTTGACAAATCTGGGCTGAAAAACCAGTTAGGTTTAGTTTTTGCTTTTTCCAATGCTTATCAAAAAATTCAACCTCAATTAATTGATAACGAATTGTTTTGCGAGAACCTAGTAAGGAAAGGCAAGATTCTTCAGTCTCAAAAGGGAGAGATTTAGCAGTCATGACTGGGTTGAACATGACCAAATTTGCCACTCCCATATTGACAATAATAGCACGTTTCTTAACACCAATCATATTGGCAGCCATGCCGACACAATTTTCCTTATTAGCCTCGAGTGTATCCTCTAAATCCTCTGCTAAATATAAATCTTCTTTGGTTGCTTGTTCTGACTTCTGTGCTAAGAAGAAAGTATCTTTAACTATTGGTTTTATCATATTATATACTCCATTTTTTTCTCAATCCATTATACCAAAAAGAAGCCCCAGTGGGACTTCCTAATGTATTTTATTGAGAGGCTAATTTGGACTGTCTTTACACAATACCTTGTGCTGACATTGCTTCTGCAACTTTAAGGAATCCGGCAATATTGGCACCTACAACAAGGTTACCTTCTGCATCAAATTCTTTTGCTGCTGCAGCTGCATTTTCGTAGATACCTTTCATGATATCATAAAGTTTAGCATCTACTTCTTCAAATGACCATGCCAAACGTTGGCTATTTTGTGACATCTCAAGTGCTGAAACAGCTACACCACCAGCGTTAGCTGCCTTAGCAGGGCCAAAGAGTACGCCTGAAGCGTGGAATACTTCAATAGCTTCAAGTGTTGAAGGCATGTTAGCTCCTTCTGCAACTGCAATAACACCATTGCCTACAAGTGCACGAGCATCTGCATCATTCAATTCGTTTTGAGTAGCACATGGGAAGGCCAAATCAGCTTTAACAGTCCAGATTGAGCTATCTGGTCCAGCTGGTGTAAAGTGAGCATTTGGATGATGCTCAAGGTATTGTACAATACGAGCACGTTCAACTTCTTTAAGTTGTTTCAACGTATCAACATTGATACCTTCTTCATCATAGATGTAACCTGAAGAATCTGAGCAGGCAACAACTTTTGCACCTAGGCTATGCAATTTTTGAATAGCATAAATAGCTACGTTACCAGATCCAGATACAATGGCAGTTTTACCATTGAAATCTTCACCTTTTGATTTAAGCATTTGCTCTGCAAAATAAACCACACCATAACCAGTTGCTTCTGTACGAGTAAGTGATCCGCCGTAAGTCAAACCTTTACCAGTAAGGACACCAGTGTACTCATTGCGAAGACGTTTGTATTGACCATATAGGTAACCAATTTCGCGTCCACCAACACCGATATCACCAGCTGGAACGTCAGTATCTGCACCGATGTGTTTGCTAAGTTCAGTCATGAAACTTTGACAGAAACGCATGATTTCGTTATCTGATTTACCTTTAGGATCAAAGTTTGAACCACCTTTACCACCACCGATTGGAAGACCAGTCAATGAGTTTTTAAAGATTTGTTCAAAACCAAGGAATTTAATAATAGATTGGTTAACTGATGGGTGGAAACGAAGACCACCTTTATAAGGGCCAATTGCTGATGAGAATTGTACACGGAAACCGCGGTTTACTTGTACTTGACCTTTGTCATCAACCCATGGAACACGGAAAGAGACGATACGTTCTGGTTCAACCAAACGCTCTAAAAGATTTTCTTCAATATATTTTGGATATTTATCAAAAACTGGAACAAGAGAGTCGAAGACTTCTTCTACCGCTTGAAGGAATTCTGCTTCGTGCCCGTTTTGTGCTTTTACTTTTTCAAAAACACTGTCAACATACTGTTTACCTGATGTCATAATAAGTCCTCCGACATTTTTATCTTGTAATTTTTTATTACAGAGAGTATTATAAATTTTCAGAATATTCTTGTCAAGTGTTTTTTTACATTTTTTTCAAAAAAATATTTTTTTATGTGAGAAAATCTAACATAAAAAGCTGTTGGAGTAGAAAAACCAACAACTTTTTTAGAAGCTTCTGATTAGTCATAGCAGAGCTTGTGTCTGACTTTATCAGAGATAGAGCGTAGCTGCTAAGCTCATCATGAGAGGTATGGAAACCAAGGATAGAACCGTTGTGAGCAGGACTAAGCGCGAGCCATATTCATAATCGCCACCATAAACTTGGCTAAGGAGGGCAGCGTTCATAGCAGTTGGTGAAGATGATGCAATGGTAAGCGCAAGTTTCATATCGTAAGCATCTACAGGTAGAAGCCAGATCATGAAAATACTGATAGCCGAGGTAACGAAGAGTCGCAAAAAGGCACTATAGTAGGCTGGTTTATATAGAAAGATTTCTTTAAAATTCGCCTTATAAAAGTAGGATCCTAGGACTAGGGTTGATAATGGAGTGTTTAGTTTCGCTATTGTTGCAACGGTATCCGTAAGCTCAACTGGTAAATCAAAAGGGGCAACAAAAAATAGAAGGCCAATAACAGTCGCAATCATGGCTGGATTAGTTAATACCGAACGAAAGTTTATCTTTGTTTTTCCATTTGAAATTAGAAATATCCCATAAGTCCATTGCATAATTTGGTTTGCCACAACGAAACCAGAAATGAAAAATACTGCATTTGCTCCACCTACTGCTTCTGCCAAAGGTGTCCCCATAAAACCAACATTTGCAAAAAGCGTGGCATACTGATCCATGTTTCGGTCGTCAGCTAATAAAAACTTAACTAAAACAATCCTTGTTATCAAAAGAAAGAAGGCAAAACCAATCATGATAAGCAAAAGATATAGACGTTGAAGCGAAAAGTCTTGACTGATAAAAGACGAGACAAAGAGACTTGGTGCAACATAGGTTGTCAGAAGCTTTGATAATCTAAAGGTAACATCTTTTGTAAATATTTCTTTATGGGTTAAGAAAATACCCACTCCCATAATTAGAAAAAGGACTACTAGTTTTTGAAAAACTAAACCTGCAATGGCCATTATGATCTCCTCGATTCTTGATTTTACTATTATAGCACTCTTGGTCTGTAAAAATCAAAATTGTTTTTATGAATTATCTTTGACACATCGTCACTTTCGTCTTGCCATACCCTCGGTTGATAGAAAGACGTTTCCTTAATTCCCCACCTCCAACAGTTTGAATCTTGGTTTTTAGTCAAACTGCTGGAAAGAGCTCTCCCCAGCTCTTTCCACCTCCCCTGACTGTTTTGTGAACTGACTGACGTCAGTCTCTATTTCCCACCTCCAACAGTCACTCCCCTGACTGTTGGAGCTACCTACGCCATGCGTTCCTTGTCCGAAAGCTCTTCATTCGACTATATTAGAAAAACTCTAAGCTCAAAAAACTTAGAGTTCTTCTATTTATTCAGCATTTTTAGCGAATTGGCTCATGTAAAGATCGTAATAGAAGCCTTTGTCTGCTAGGAGACTTTCATGGTTACCTTGTTCAATGATTTGACCATCTTTGAGAACTAAGATTTTGTCTGCTTCTTGGATGGTTGATAATCGGTGGGCAATGACAAAGCTGGTTCTGCCTTCCATGAGTTTTTTCATAGCTTTTTGAATCAGTAATTCTAAGCGCGTATCAACTGAGGAAGTTGCTTCATCCAAAATCAGAATCTTAGGATTTGCTAACAAGGCGCGTGCGATGGTCAAAAGTTGTTTCTGACCAAGGGATACGTTACTTGATTCCTGGTTCATTTCCATATTATATCCTCCAGGGAGGGTACGGATAAAGTGGTCAACATTGGCTGCCTTGGACGCTTCTACGATTTGTTCATCACTAGCATCTAGATTTCCAAAGCGCAGGTTTTCCTTGATACTTCCTTCATAAAGCCAAGCATCCTGTAAAACCATCCCAAACTGTTTGCGGTATTCTTGTCGAGACAGATGACGAATATCATGACCATCAACCTTAATAGAGCCAGATGTGACATCATAGAAACGCATGAGCAAGTTAATAAGGGTTGTCTTACCCGCTCCAGTTGGCCCAACAATGGCCACCATTTCACCTGGTTGAACTTCCAAGTTAAAGTTGCGAATAAGTGGCTTGTCTTCTACATACTGAAAATCCACATCTTGGAAACTAACACGTCCTGTAAGATCATGGTCAAGACTTTCAGTAACCTGATTAGCTTCATCGACTTCATCTAAAACTTGGAAAATACGGTCTAGAGAAGACTTGGCACTTTGTAGAATACCTGCTAGTTGGGTCAAGGTTTGAATAGGCTGACTAATTTGCCATACGTATTGAACAAAGGCCTGCATATTACCCACAGTTAGTTTACCTGCAAGGACTTGGAGACCTCCGACAAGAGCAACAATAAGATAGGCTGAATCTGAGATGGCATGAAGTACTGGCATCATAATCCCTGATGTAAAGCTGGCACGGAAACCAACACGACGAAGTTTCTCAGTAATTTGACGGAATTCCTCAGCTGATGCTTCTTCTCGACCATAAAGTTTAAGGACATTAAAGCCTGTCAAATTTTCTTGAACAAATCCATTCATCTGACCAAGCGTGTCAGCTTGTTCTTTAAAGTAGGGCTGGGATTTTTTCAAAATGTATTGTGCTGAGAAGTAAGTCAGAGGCACACAGGCAATGACAATCAAAGCCAGGGTGACATTGAGATAGAGAACCATTGCCATGGCCAAGACAATGGTCAGAAAGGCATTGACGATTTGTAAGAAGCTCTGCTGAAGAGCGTTGGAAACAGTTTCCACATCGCTGGTAAAGCGTCCCAACATATCTCCAAATTGGTGTTTATCAAAGTAGGAAACTGGGATCTTATTAATTTTTTCACTCAAATCGTGGCGGAGATCTCGGATAGACCGCTGCACAGCATTTGTCATAAAATAATTAGAACCATAAGAGCCAATCTGATAGCCAAGCCCGCGTGCATAGTAGAGCACCAAAATCATGATAATGTAAGGTACATTGATTTTAGCACCGTCGACACCCCTGGCTATGTCCAGAAGGTTAGCTGTCAATTCGGTGATAGCAAGTCCCAGAATAAAGGGTTCAAGGACATTCATGACGCTGGCCAAAACCTTTAGGAAAATGGCTAAAAAGAGGGAGCCTTTGTAGTTTTTCAGGTAATGCCACAAGCGCATGAAAACATTTTTATCTTTTCTCATCCTATCCTCCTATTCTTCTTCTGTCAGACTACGATTATTGAGCTGTGAATTGGCGATTTCACGGTAAATAGCATTCGTTTGCATCAGCTCCTCGTGAGTTCCACGGCCAACAATTTCACCTTCATCAAGAACGATAATTTGATCCGCATTCATAATAGTACCAACACGTTGAGCCACGATAAGCACCGTGCTATCCCCAGTCACTTCCTTAAGACGGGCACGCAACTGCGCATCTGTCTTATAATCCAAGGCAGAGAACGAGTCGTCAAAGATATAAATATCCGGCTTCTTAACCACAGCACGGGCAATTGACAAACGTTGCTTCTGACCGCCCGAAAGGTTACTTCCCCCTTCAGCCAGGTGGGTATCAAATTTTTCGTCTCGACTTTCGATAAATTCCTTAGCCTGAGCCACTTCCGCCGCCTCATCCAATTCAGCAAGCGTCGCATCCTGTTTACCGTATTTAAGGTTTTCTCCGATTGTTCCGGTAAATAGCAGAGCTTTTTGCGGAATAAAGCCGACTTTCTGACGCAGAGCCTTAAGATTGAAGTCTCTGACATCCACGCCATCCACTAAAATCTTGCCTAACGTCACATCGTAAAAACGTGGAATCAGATTGACTAGAGAGGATTTCCCTGAACCAGTTGAGCCAATAAAGGCAATGGTTTCACCTGGTTTAGCCTCAAAGGAAATATCGTGAAGAACCGGGCTCTCTGTTTCACCTGGATAGGCAAAGGTCACATGGTCAAAGGTCAAATAACCACGGGTCTTAGTCTCCGTCACACCATCTTCATTGGGATTGATAGAAATTGGCATGTCCATAACCTCTTGAATACGGCTGGCTGAAACTGCCATTCGAGGATACATGGTAAAGAGGTTGGCAAACATGAGGAATGAAAAGAGGGCGTGGAAACTGTACTCGATAAAGGCAACCAAGTCACCAATTCGAATATCACCATTTGAGAGAGGTTTTAGTGCGAACCAAACAATGAGAACAATCATGGCAATGATAATTTGAACAAAGAGTGGCTCTGTTATACCTGTTAATTTAAAGAGACGACTAGATGTTTCTGCATAGTCATCATTCTTACTATCAAAACGTTCTTCTTGGAAATCTTCACGTGCAAAGGCACGGATAACACGAAGTCCTGTTAAATTTTCACGAACGTATTGATTGATTTTATCCAGAGTCTTTTGTTGCTTTTCTGAGAGAGGCTTTGTTTTAATGGCCACATAGGCAACAACCCAGATTAGAAATGGTACTGCTACCGCAACAATCCAAGCTAGGGATGGACTGGTCAAAAGAATCATGACAACACTGGAAACCATCATCATTGGCGTCACCAAACCCATACGCAAAGACTGCTCTGCAAATTGCATCAAAACAAAAGCATCGCTGGTCATTCGGGTTACCAGAGAAGAAACACCAATTTTTTCGTATTCATGGTGAGAATACTCTTGAAGCTTGTCATACATGTCATTACGCATGTCACGAATCATAGTTGTGGTCAAACGACCGGCCGCATAGGCCAAGGTAACCCTCCCAAATATTCCTAATAGGATAATAACAAACATAATGCCTGCCCAAAAATATAGGGCCGAGCTGTTGTTTTGAGTCACCCCTTGGTCAATCATACGTGCCAGGGCTGTTGGCATGCCCAAGTTGACCACTACAAAGAGGAAAGCTCCTAGGATGTCTAGGGCTAGCCATTTGGGGGACTTTTTTAAATAAGACCAGATGTACTTCATAGTTTTCCTTTCTTTTTCAATAATTTCTTTTTTTTTTGATGCTTTTCTTAAGTGGCACGGACGCAAGCAACCTCCTTCGGAGTTTCATTGCTAAATTTTGAGCCTTAGGTCTCAAAATTTCCGAGACTATCATCACTTCCTTGGATGATAGTCTTTTTGCCACGGCGAAAAGTATCAGGTGGGTTCGCTGCGCTCACCTTCATCTATATCCGTGGGGAGCAGAAACATTATGAGCTAGATTAGAGTTAGTTTTTAGTGTGAGTTTTCAATGTAGTGGGGTCGGAAGCGACCACCTAAAGGTGTTCAATTCCTCATTTGGAAGCCTGAAGTCTTCCAAATCCCCCCGACACTAATCCTTCAAGGATTAGAGTCTTTTCACTACGGCGGCGATTATCGGGTGGCGTTCGCTTCGCTCACATTTATTCAAACATATTTTTATATTTTTAGACATTGAGTCATGATTTCTAGTTTTACTTAGCTGAATACATTTGATTCGTTTTTTTGTAGCTGTTTCTTTATGTACTTGGTACGCAAGCGACCACCTAAAGGTGTTCAATTCCTCATTTGGAAGGCTTAACGTCTTATCATTTTGATTTTCGAAGTGTATTAGTCTTGCTATAGACACCAAAAGAAGCACAGCTTGTGCTTCTGATTCATGATTATATCGGTGAGTTCTCTATTAAACCTAGAGCTCTTTTATCATCCAGATGTCCATAGCTGAATGTCCTGCCTCATTGGGCAGTGCTTGGGGCAGTTTTTCAAAACCAAAATGTTCATAAACTGTTATAGCTGAGGCAAGTTCTTTTGCTGTTTCCAAGTAGAGTTGAGCGTAACCCTCCTCCTTGGCAGCTGTGAAGATTTTCTTGAGGAGTAAACTTGAAAGCCCTCTGCCTCTTTGGTCACTAGAGACATAGAGTTTTTGAAGCTCTGCTATGGACTCAGAAATCGGTCCAAAGCCTCCAACTCCAAGAATCTCTTCTGCTTCTTCAATGACATAGTAGGCTGAGCGCGGGAGCTTGTTGTAATAGGACCAGAGGTCGTCTAGCTGAGGATCAAAATAGGCTGTGCCAGGCTTATCTAAACCAAATTCTTCTAAAGAATTACGAATCAATTGGGCTACTTTGGTGACATCAGGAGCTTGGATTTGACGTAAAATCATTAACTTTCTAACTCCGATAAGTACTCGTAACGCTCATATTTTTCCAGTAACTCTTCATTTGCTGCATCCAGGTCACGCTGAAGACTTGCAAGCTGACCATAATTGCTGGCATTTTCCTGCATAGCTGCTTCGATGTCCTCAATTTTTGCTTCAAGTTCGGCAATCTCGTCCTCGATTTTTGCCCACTCCTGCTTTTCAAAGTAAGACATGCGCTTACGTTCTGTCTTTTCTTTTTCAACCCTAGGCGTTTCTTTTTTGAGGACAATGGCAGAGCTTTCTTTTTCAAAAGCTACTTCATCTAAATAATCGGTATAGTTTCCAAAGAATTCTCGAATCCCGCCATTCTCAAAAGCAAGAATCTTATTGGCCACCTTATCAAGGAAATAACGGTCATGGCTAACAGTGATAACAGGACCAGCAAAGCCTTGGAGGAAATTCTCGAGAACAGTCAAGGTTGCAATGTCCAAATCATTGGTCGGCTCATCTAGAAGAAGAACGTTTGGTTTTTCAATAAGAATCTTCAATAGATAGAGACGCTTTTTCTCTCCACCAGATAATTTAGCAATCTGAGTTCCATGCGTTGAACGTGGGAAGAGGAATTGTTCCAAGAGCTCCGTGACACTGGTTGTTCCAACTGCCGTTTTAACCTCATCAGCTACTTCTTGCAAGTAATTAATGACACGCTTACTATCATCCATATCCTTTATTTGTTGTGAGAAATAACCAATGCGGATAGTTTCACCAATGTCAATCTTTCCTGAACTTGGCTGGAGCTCTCCAGTAATCAAGTTTAAAAGAGTCGATTTTCCGACACCGTTATCTCCCACGATACCGATTCGGTCCTTATTTTGAATCAACAAATTAAAGTCGGACAAGATTGGTTTCCCTGGGAAAGAAAAGGCAACATTTTCAAAGTTAACAACTTTCTTCCCAATACGACTGGTTTCAAAGTTCATTTCCAAATCTGTTGAACTTGTGCTTCCAGAGAGATTTGCTTTTAAATCATTAAAGCGATTGATTCGAGCTTGTTGTTTGGTAGCGCGAGCCTGAGGCTGTGTGCGCATCCAAGCTAATTCTTGCTTGTAGAGTTGTTTCTTCTTATGAAGCGAAGCTGCGTCCCGCTCGTCTTGCTCGGCACGAAGACGAACATAGTCTTGGTAATTTCCTTGATATTCTGTTAAGGCAGCATTATCCAATTCAAAGATGCGGGTCGCAACATTGTCCAAAAAATAACGGTCGTGGGTGATGAAAAGGACAGTCTTCTTTGATGTTTTTAGGAAATTTGTCAGCCAAGCAATGGTATCAATATCAAGATGGTTGGTTGGCTCGTCTAGTAGAAGCAAATCTGCATCTCCAAGTAAAACTTGAGCCAATTGGACACGGCGACGAAGACCACCTGAAAGAGCACCAACTTTTTGTGTCAAATCAGAAATCCCTAGTTTTGAAAGAACTGTCTTAACTTCACTTTCAATGGTCCAGGCATCAAGACTATCCATCTCCGCCATAACCTTTTCAAGTCGACTTTGATTTTCCTCAGAATAATCAACCATCAAGGCTTCATACTCCTTGATCAAAGCCATTTCTCGCAAATCAGAAGACAAAACAGTTTCCAAAACAGTTTTATCTTCTTCAAAATTTGGCTCTTGGGTTAAATAGGCGATTTTGTAATCACTTTTTGTTGAAAAAGGAGAGACATCACCATCGAAGCCAAGATCACCAGAAATTACATCTAACAAGGTTGTTTTACCTGTTCCGTTAACCCCGATAATCCCAATTCGGTCAAGATCGTGAATAATAAAAGAAATATCACGAAATACCGTCTTATCTCCTACTGATTTTGTTAGTTTTTCTACGATAAAATCAGACATTCATCATCTCCTTTATATAATTAAAGATATCAGCTTTATTATTAGCCAAATCACCAAGGACAATGGCCTCTTCTACATCTTTAAGAAGTTTTCCCATCTTAGGACCTGGTTTCATCCCAAGCTCCTTAATCAGCACACCGCCATTTACAACTATTTCATGTTTATCATGGATGGTCAATTCTTGGTCAAGCTGCTCTATCCTCTCAAAATTCACTGACAATCCTTGTGCCTGGCGTAATCCCTCAACTAAATAGGCACATTCCTTACCGAATTTGTAGATGAGAGGTTTGTCAGCTTCATGCTTTAGTCGGTAACGATAGAAAGCGACGATTGCTGAGACATCTTTCTGGAATTGACTTGATGTTTTCCATTTTTTTAGAAATTCTTTGGGGTCTTTGACATCTAAGGCCAATAGCAGAGCTGCCCAAGCTTGCTCAGAACTAGCAAAGCAAAAATCCTTAGAAAAACAATCTCGAAGGCTCTGCAATTTCCCATAAGAATCAGCTAAATCTGGCAAATAATCATAGGCACCGCTATCAATAAGAACTGACAATCCTTTTTTCCAGAATGGCGCCAGCAATAATTTATCAAATTCAATGAATGAACGCTCAACTGAAATCTTTTCAAGTAAGGGAGCATGGCTCTTCATAGCCTCAAATGTTTCAGTTTCTATAGTAAAATCCAAAGTTGCCGCAAAACGGAAACCTCGCATGATTCGCAATGCATCCTCATTAAATCGTTCAGAAGGAACACCAACAGCACGCAACAGGTGCTTGTTAAGATCATCCAGACCATTAAATTTATCGATTACAGTACCAGTCTCGTCAAGGGCGAAAGCATTTACTGTAAAATCACGACGTTTGAGATCCTCATCCAAAGAGCGCACAAAAGAAACAGATTGAGGGCGTCTGTAATCCACATAAACATCCTCAGTTCTAAATGTGGTGATTTCATATTCACCGCCTGCTTCCAAAACAAGGACTGTCCCATGTTCGATACCAATATCTACCGTGCGGTTAAAAATTTGTTTTGTTTCCTCTGGATAAGAACTTGTTGCAATATCGACATCGTGGATAGGTCGATTCAATATAGCATCACGAACACTTCCACCAACAAAGTAGGCTTCATATCCTGCTTGACGAATTTTCTTTAAGATTGGTAAAGCCTTCTGAAATTCAGAAGGCAAATTGTTTAATTTCATAATAATTTTTCCAAACCATAAACGAGTTGATCACGTTTAACAACTTCCTTAATGCCAAGGTTAACCCCGCTCATAAAGGAAACTCTATCATAAGAATCATGGCGAAGGGTTAGTCCTTCACCTTGAGCACCGAAGATAACCTCTTGGTGAGCTACCAAACCAGGAAGGCGAACACTGTGGATACGGAAACCATCAAATTCAGCACCTCGTGCACCCGCAAGTGTCTCAACTTCGTCTTCAGCACCTTGCTTTTTAGCCTGACGAACTTCACGAATGAGCTCGGCAGTCTTAACAGCTGTACCTGATGGAACATCTTTCTTCTTGTCATGATGCAACTCAATAATTTCAAGATCAGGGAAATATTTCGAAGCTTTAGCCGCAAATTCCATGAGCAAGATTGCACCGATGGCAAAGTTAGGAGCAATAAGTCCACCTAATTTTTTCTGAGCAGAGAGATCAATGAGTTCAGCGATTTGACTTTCACTAAATCCTGTAGTTCCAACAACCGGTGCAAAGCCATTTTCCAAGGCAAAACGAGTATTCTCATAAGCAACAGCTGGCATCGTGAAATCTACCCAGACATCTGCATCAAACCCTGACAGAGCTGCCTTATCTGTAAAGACTGGCACACCGTCAACTTCTGCTTCTGTAGCAAATGGGTCAAGCAAGGCTGCCAATTCAAGGTCACTATCCCCTTGAATCATGTTTACAGCTGTTGATCCCATTTTACCTTTAAATCCTGCAACAATCACTTTAATACTCATGATACTACCTCTCTCAAACTTACAATTCTCGTCTTATGGGTTAAACAATTGGGGTGAAACCAAATGCAACTGCTCCAGCACCCAAGTGGGTCGCGATGACACCGTCAAAAGTTACAATTTCAAGATTTTCAGTGTGACCTTGTTCACTCAAGAGATCATAAAATTGTTGTGCTTTTTCTTCTGCTTTAGAATGAATAATGTAAATTTCATAATCTCGGTCTGAAGTCACTTCTTCTAAAACGTCAACCAAACGCTTGATTGCTTTCTTCTCAGTACGCACTTTCTCAAAAACAACAATTTTTCCTTCTTCGTTGAAGTAAAGGATTGGTTTGATGCTTAAAAGATTTCCTAAAAGGGCAGATCCATTTGATAGACGTCCGCCTTTTACAAGATGATCAAGATCATCCACCATAATGAAGGCACTTGTTCCCTCAATTTGCTGATTGATCTTATCTAAAATGGTCTCAAAATCATCTCCTTGACTTGACCAGGCAAAAACACTCTTCACCATTGATCCTAGAGGGGCAGATGTGATTTTACTATCAGGGAATGCTACTGTCAGATTAGAGTATTCTTCAATTAAAAATTGAATATTTTGCCAGAATCCTGAAATACCCGATGACAAGAAAAGACCGATAACATGAGTATATCCCTCAGCTGAGAGTTTTGTTAACAATTCGTCCAGTTCTGCCAAACTTGGCTGACTTGTTTTAGGAAGATCAGGTGATGAAGCCATTTTGTCATAAAAGTCATCAAGAGAGAGAGTCTTCCCCTCAACATATGATTGACCGTCAATCGTAATTGGAATATCAAGGACGAATAAATCCTTACGTGCCTTGAGTTCCTCAGACAAAACAGCTGTTGTATCCGTGATAACTGCTAATTTCATTTAGTATTAAACTCCAAATTAATTCCTGGGCGGTCAAGTGCAATTTCTGTAACTTCATAAGTCATACGCTTAACCATGTCCAAAAGTGGCTCTGCCAAACGTTCAACCTCTACTTGAGAAAACTCACTCGGTTCGTTGATAATGCGATCTTTTACTGTAACCATTTGTGAAATAACACCACTAATAACAAACTCATCACGAACAATCATAAATTGTAAAACAGCTACGATAACTGTTTCATTCTTTTCTTGATCTTTTTTAACTAATTGGAAGGTAACTTCAAAGTTTGTTTTTGGTTCCCCGTGTTCTTTTTCCCACTCTAAATTGCGTGCATCATAATGATATTGATTAACAAATTCTTTTTCACGTACTAATTCCATGACGTTCTCCTCGTATAAACAGTTAGCATTATTATAGCACATTGGTAAGAGATTTCAAAGCGACTAAAAGGACTTCTGTGGGTGCTTGGCAATAATTTCTGGATGTGCCTCTAAGATGTCTTGACCTTTTTGAGTAATAGCATAGCCACGAAGATCAAATAGTTGCCCCAACTCTTCTTCACTGTAAATATCTGCTATTGATTGGTCCAAGTCTGCTCTTTTCATTTTTGAAAGGCCAGCAAGACCTTTAGATTTCAAGAAATCCTTAATTTTTGAAGCTGGCAGATGACGTAAGGAATCAAAGGCTGTATCAATCTTAACAAAACCTTGCTCGATTAACCAGCTCAGCTCTTTTTCCGCATCAATACCATAAGTTGTATAAAAGTACTTATGGTAAACAGATGCAGTTGTAAAGGTACCAAACTGAATACGCCATAGCATGATAATGTGCCCCGGAAGAAGTCCCTCGACCGTACGAATCATATTTCGCTTAGGGATCGGTTTACGTAATAATTCTTCTTCATATTTTGGTGCAATATAAGGCATTTCTGCATGTTCTTGATAGATTTCTTTTATAGTTTTCATAATTATCATTATAGCAAAAAGAAAAGACCAGATAAAACAATCTGACCTTATTAATGTTTGCATTTATTTGATTGACAATAGCAGAGCTTATTAACTTATAAAAGTCCACTTTCAGTCAACCACTTATCAACGGCATTTTGTCCTGATAGTACGCGCCCTTCAATATCCTGAGGGCCAATAATGTTCTTTATCTCATCTTGAGAGACACTGTAAGTAGACCCTCCAGATGTTGCAAAGGCTGCCACTTTTTTATGAGACAAATCTAAATCCTCCAAAACTGTATAGAGAATGCGTGGAGGAATTCCCCACCAAATCGGATGACCAATGATAACAGTATGATATCCAGATAAATCTGGTAACTTCCCTTTGTATGCAGGACGACACTTACTGTCTTTTTGTTCCTTGTTAGCTCGACTGCTAGCAAGAGTCCAATCTAAATCCTGATGACTATAAGTATCTTCTTCCTCAATAGAATAAATATCCGCATTTAGTCTACTTGCAACGGCTTCAGCTACACGCTTAGTGGTGCCTGTTTTAGAAAAATAAAGAATAAGTGTTTTTGACATAACCATTACCTCCTTATGCCTCTTATACTCAAATAAAATCAAAAGCAGACGAGAAAGTGAGACAAAGGCAGTACTAGGGTAGGGCAGGGCGAAACTGATCATGTATCATTTTGAATTTAAAAGAGTATTAACACCATCATTATAAACCTTGAAGCTAAGTGCAAGTCAAGTAAAAAAACTATTTCCAAACTTGAGAAATTAAGGTATCACCTGGGTGGATTTCAATAATCTTTTTAATCGTTTCTTGTTTATCAAGAACCTCTGCTAAAACTGCTCCCACATCTGAAATTGCAATACGTGAGAATCCTTGGTTATCGACAGAAATTTTGCCAGTACCTTCTTCTTCTACAAGGGCTCCTGGTTGAATAATGGTATAATCCAATTGCGTTTGAGAAATCAGGTGGTTATCTGCAAAATACTTAGCAATATAATAATCAGTTAGACTATCCGGCCATTTCTCTGGAGCCAGGGAATAGAGAGCACTTAGCATGACAAAACGTTTGATTCCGACTTTCTCTGCCGCTTGCATAAGCTTAACAGCTCCATAAGCGTCTGTTTGAAGAAGGTCTTTTCCTCTTGATCCAGCAGCAAAAATAACAGCATCACATCCTTTGATGAGCTCTGCTATTTCCCCAACAGAAGCATGCAAATCAAGAATAACAGGGGTCACCTGTGGAAGAGCCACAACTGCCTCTGGGCGGCGTGCTCCTGCGATAATATCATATCCTTTCTCAGATAGTTTTTTCAAGGTTTCGGTCGCTACTCGACCTGTACTTCCAGCTAGAAAAATTTTCATTTTTTATCCTTTCATTCTTTCAATTTATACTCAAAAAAACTCAAGATTAGACAAGGCAAGTTGACAAAGGCATACCTGGAGGTAGGCGAGGAAGCCTAACGATCTATCATTTTGATTTTAAAAGAGTATTAGTGATCAAAATCTGTCAGTTGATAGAATGCAATAAGCTCGTTCAACTTAAGATTGTATGATGTATCAGTCGCGTAAGTCCCAGTTAAAGCCGCAGTGGCTTCTTGGTAGTTCTGCGTCTGTGATTTATGTGTTGGGAGATAAAGAGGGTTCTGTAATAAGTTAGCATAATCTTGAAGGGAATCCGTAGGATTAGAGTAAGCTCTAAAAGGCGCGTCTATCGAATAGGTAGCTCCTGTCCCATCGTCTTCAAGTGTTGGAAAAATCACGGAATTCCCAAAATAATCGCCTTTGATACCAAAGTAATTATAGTAAGGAGGTTGACTGAGAGCTGATTGACCGTGATCTGATTCAAGGATAGCTTGTACTATCATGACTGACGCATAGAGGTCATTTTCAGCAGCAATCTGACGAGCTGTCTCACCAATTGCATCAATAAAAGTCTCATTAGTTTGACTGTAGGATTCTTCAAGATACAAAGGAGCTGACTCTTGAGACAAACTATCATCAATCAAAAACCCCATCAAAATCCCCACAACTGAGATAGCTCCAATGGCAACCAGAACCCATTGTGGTAATTGCTTTTTCCGTTTTTTATAAGTGTATTTCTTCACTTTTCGTTTCTTATAACCTTTAGCCATTCCCCACAACTCCATATAAAATCATATTCTCAGTATAACAAAATATTTAAAAAATCTCTTATTTTACCTTATTTTTCAATCTTGAATACGTTTTGAAACCCTATTAAAAAGCGATGAAATAATCTAGAAAATAACTTTTTGCAAACATATTTACTAGTGAGAAGGGTGCCATAAAACAATAAAAAATCGAATAATTAAAGGATTCTTTATAGTAAGTTTTAGGACACTTCTTATACCCACTACTAAAATCAATATAACAAAAGGATGAAGCCGAACCCATTTTCTGAGCTCTGCTTCATCCTTGATATTATCGTCTATTAACGCTCTTCATCACACGTTTAATATCGCGATCCTGTTCACGACGTTTGATGGATTCACGCTTATCATAATCGTGTTTACCTCTGGCTAAACCAATCAAAACCTTGGCAAAACCATCTTTGATATAAACTTTAAGAGGAACTAGTGTCATACCTGTTCCCTTAAGTTCTCCCGCTAATTTCTCAATTTCTCTTTTTTTAAGAAGGAGTTTTCGCGTACGCTCTGGATCCTGATTCCAGATATTGCCTTGCTCAAAAGGAGAAATATGGACATTAACCAACCAGGCTTCACCATTCTTAATCTGGGCATAGCCATCCTTTAGCTGGATGCGAGCCGCACGAACAGACTTGATTTCAGTTCCTGTTAGGACAATGCCCGCCTCAATGGTGTCCACAATCGTATAATCATGGCGAGCCTTCTTGTTCTGGGCTACCACATTCCCCTGACCTTTTACCATCTTCAAGATACCTCAGCCGACGCTAGCAAACAAAAGCGCCAACCTCAATCCTTTCATTTTTTCTTAGACTTTTTAGCCACACCCTTGTAAAAAGGTTTATTGGCCTTTTTCTTTTGGGAAATAGAGGATTTACTACTTCTCTTATCACGCGCTTTGCTGTCGCCACCCTTACCTGATTTGCTCTTCTTGTGGCTGCGCTTTCGAGTCGATTCTTTCGACTTCTCACGTTTTTTGCGTTCATCTCTAGGAGACTTTCCTCTATCTCTGCCACCCTTGGATTTTTTCTCAATGACATCATGTTCACTTGGAAGGTATTCAAAATCAATATCTCCAGTCTCCTTATCAGCCCTTACCAATTTGACCTTAATTGGTTGACCAACTCGGAAGACTTTGCCAGATTTTTCACCCTGCAGTGTCAGTGTTCGTTCATTGTAGTAGTAAAATTCTGGTAGATTTGTGACGTGAATAAGACCTTCAATGGTATTTGGTAATTCGATAAACATACCAAATTTAACAACACTTGAGATAACACCTTCAAACTCTTCACCAACAAATTCTTCCATGTATTCCGCTTTTTTCATGGCTTCAACAATGCGCTCTGCGTCAATGGCACGACGTTCTAAAGTTGAGCTCTGTGTGGCAATATCTGGAATAACTTGGGCAAAATGCTCTGCTATTTCTCCGCTATAATTGCTGTATTCACGGACCATACGGTGAACCAAGAGATCGGGATAGCGACGAATTGGGCTGGTAAAGTGGGTGTAAAACTCAGCAGCCAGACCGTAGTGACCGTGATTATTCTCAGAATAACGGGCTTGTTGCATGGAACGAAGTAGCATGGTGTTGAGCACTTCTGCTCCAGGCTGTCCCTCAACATTAGCCATGAAACGTTGGAGGGCAGATTGGCTAATCTTATTAGCTGTCCCCTGAATTGGCACACCAAAAATTGAAGCATAATCCATAAACTTCTGCAGTTTTTCAGCCTTTGGCTCCTCATGGATACGGTAGATGAAAGGCAATTTCATGCGCGTGAAATGCTCAGCAACGCACTCGTTAGCAGCCAACATGAAGGATTCAATCATGCGCTCTGCTATTCCACGACTACGTAAAACCACATCAACCGGCATTCCCTTTTCATTAACAATAATCTTAGCTTCGGATGTGTCAAAGTTAAGGGCGCCACGTCTTAAACGCATATTTTCAAGAATCTTGTGAAGAGCCACCATGTGATGAATGGAATCCACAATCGGTGCGTATTGATCGATCAGTTCTTCATCACCAGCGATAATATCATTAACAGCTGTATAAGTCATTCTGAAACTTGTGTTGATAACAGATTGACAGATTTGATGGTTAACTACACGACCACTGCGATCAATCTCCATGATAGCTGATTGCGTCAAACGATCAACATTAGGATTAAGCGAGCAAATACCATTTGACAGGCGCTCTGGAAGCATTGGAACCACGCGGTCAGTTACATAAACGGAAGTACCGCGATTAAGGGCTTCACGGTTAAGGGCTGAGCCTTCAGTAACATAATAGGATACGTCGGCAATATGGACACCCAATTCAAAATTACCATTGTCCAAGAGCTTAATATGGACTGCATCATCAAGGTCCTTGGCATCAGCACCATCAATTGTAAAGGTGACTTCTTTACGCAAGTCCACGCGCCCTATTAAATCTTTTTCGCTTGGAGCATCAGGAATACTATTGGCCTCAGCTAAAACATCCTCTGGGAATTCAGAGACGATGTCAAGGGATTCCAAGACCTCAAGAACATCGATTCCAACATCTCCTTGATGTCCAACAATATCACGAACACTGGCAACAAAATAATCATGTCCACGAGTCGGATATTTTTCAATATCAACCTTGATAATTTCAGTTCCATCAAGGACAACAGGTTTTTTCTTGATGTAGATTTTTTGTTGGATTTTTTGATTTTTAGATTTGATATAACCAGCGTATTTGGGTCTATCGTCATCCAAGACAAATTTCCCAACCACTGTCTTCAAACTACGTTCAACAACATTAACAATTTTGGCTTCTGCTGCAGTTCCCTTGAGACGGTCTGCTGGCTTCTTAACAACTGCTTCTACTGTATCACCGTCAATAGCATAGCCAGTATCGTTACGACCGATAAACATATCGTCTTCATTTTCGTCGATACTTAGGAAACCAAAACCTGCCTTATTAGCACGGAAGATACCTTGGATGGTAATCTGTTTCTTTTCTTCACTTTTTTTACGAAGAGCTAGGTTACCTGAATCATCAAAGCGTAGGAGTCTCTGACTCTCCAACTTTGAAATAGCCTTAATGAGCTCAGGAAACTTTTTTGATCCTGCCATGTCTAGGCCAGCAGCCAAATCATTGACATTGGACTTACCATGCTCCTCTAAATATTTTATAATTTGTTCTTTCATTTTCTTATCACAAGGAAAATCTTTGTTTCCTTGCATTTCCTCTCGTATAAATCTGTGTGGAAAGTTTTACCATTTGTAGGAAAGCGGATATTTGTTTCTTTTATTCAAAAGTAATGCTCATGCTTATCATTTCTCGTGACTATTAATTTCGTGCACTATCTGAATATTGAAAATAAAAAAGAAGCTAGACCTAGTCTGTCCAGCTTACTTATTTACTTGATAAAATGGCAAGCGCTAAAGCAATAAGCAACCAGAAAAAGACTGCAATTGCTGTGAAACGTTGCATGAATGCTTCAAAGCCACGTGCTTTAGTACGTTCAAACAAAGCTTCTGAACCGCTGCTATCAAAGACATTGCTGCTTGGGTTTTTCTGTGGTTGCATGAAAATTGCAATAACAATAATCACAGACAAGATAAGCAATAAGGTCAATAGTAAGTTGTACATTTATTTTCTACCAAGAACATTGGAAAATCAAGTGCTTATACTCCTACATACCGTAGGTCAGCATCAAGGTTAGCTATATCTTCCAATCGGGTTCAATTCCTTTCCTCCACTATGGTCTTTAACATTCTAACATAAAAAGCCTTATGATTCAACATGTAAGGTTACTTTTCGTTCCTTTGGACAATACTTAGGCACTTGAATTTTATCAGGATGCGCACTCTTATTCTTGCTAGTTAGATAGTTCTTATTCCCACAGGAAGAACACTGTAAATTAATTTTAACTCTCACACGATTTCCTTAACCCTAATATATTTTTTTAAAGTAATGAAACTCCACAGTAGATTTGTGAAGACAATAAAACTGGTAGTGTAAAAAACAGAGCGATAACCTAGACCAGTAGCAACCGCAGATCCCACAAAGGGCCCTATCACTTGACCAAAGTTACTAAACATCTGATTGTAACTAAAAATTCTCGAAATCCCTTCTCTAGGTGTCATTTTTGTTAACAATGAATTAATACTCGGCATTAATGCTCCGGTACCAAAACCATAGAGAAATCTCAAGATTCCTAATTGCAATGGTGTTTGCGCTACCGCACATAACAAATACATGCTAAAGCTATAAAAGAGAGCAAGCAACAATAAACGGTGATTGCCAATCTTATCTCCAATTTTCCCTAAGAAAGAACTTGATAACATACTTGAAAATCCCATGGCCGATACAATCAAACCAGCCACAAACATAAGATTCTCCCTTTGTCCCAAGTGCCGTATATAAAGAGACAGAATTGGAGCGACGGATTGAGCTGAAATCTGGATAATCATACTAGTTACAAATAATCCCAGTAAAATTTGCTTGTCTTTTACACGTGAAAAGACTTCTCGAGTTGTCAGCGCCTCGGACTTCTCTACAACTTGAAAATCCTCTTTAACATAAAAAACAGTCATCAAACTACAAATAAGTAAGATTGCCCCTACCAAAAGGAAGACTTGCCTTATCCCTAAAAATTCAGCAAGAACACCCCCCATCAAGGGACCAATCAGTGAACCCGCAGTCACACCTGTCGCAAGAGTTCCAAGAGCATAGCCTGACCGATGCTTTGGTGCTTGACTGGCAATTAAAGCTGTTGAATTAGGAACATAGCCTGCAAAAACGCCATTCAAAATGCGTAGAGCCAACAACCAAAAAACATTGGGAACAAAGGCGAGACCACCCATTGTAAAAGTCATAACCAAGCTGGCCCGAATCATCATGGGCTTACGACCATATCTGTCCGCCAAACGCCCCCAAACAGGGGCAACCAAAGCTGAAGCTAAGGCTGAAAGTGATACTGCTAAACCAGCATACCACTCCACCTTAGACTTGGGAGCTCCCAACTCCTCCACATACAAAGCCATAAAGGGCATAACAAGTGAAAAGCTTGCCCCAGTAAAAAAATTACCAAGCCAAGCCACTCGTAAATTTTGCTGCCAATTAATTTCTGTAATTATCCGTTCAGAAATAAATCATCATCTTCTTTCCAGTTTTATTCCAAACCATTATAGCATAAATAATGCTTGATTTTAAAGAAATGAAGACTGAATTTAAGAAAGACTATCAATTAAAATATTAACTTGCCCCTTCAACTCATCAAGCTCTCCATTATTATCAATAACAACCGTCGCAAAAGGCAATTTCTCTTCCAGAGGCATTTGTGAAGCAATGCGCTGCTCCGCTTCCCTTTGACTATAGGCATTTCGAACCATCAAACGCTGAATTTGAACTTCAGGTTTAACTGCCACCAACCATATGGCATCAAACCAGTCCACATAATTTTGTTCAACTAAAAGTGGAATATCCATAAAGAAAATCTCTTCAGTCTCCTCCAGCTGCTTGCGCCTTTCTAACAACTCTTGACGAATAATTTCAGTCTGAATCTCTGCTGATTTAGCAAGATTGTCAGGAGATGAGAAAATCATCTCAGCAAGTTTAGGTCTATTCAAGTCACCATTTTCATCTAAGATAGCTGGTCCTAACCAAGCTACTAGTGCTTGATAAAGTTTCCCTCCCTTAGCCTGTAAGTCATGTACAACTTGGTCAGCATCAACAATCTGAAAACCAGCTTTGCGAATTTCTTCAACAACTGTAGACTTGCCAGAGGCAATACCGCCTGTTATTCCAATAATTTTTGTCATCTTTTTTGACACTTGGGACAGAAATGACTGCCCCTTCCTCCCACTTGAATTTTTTGAATAGCTGTCTTGCAACGTGGACAAGGTTGGTCTGTCATGCCATAAACCTGCAAGTAATCCTGCATGGTCCCATTTTCACCCAAGGCATTTTGATAAGTGCGAATGGTGGAACCGCCCTTTTGGATTCCTAATTGCAAAATCCTGATGGTCTCATCGTGAAGACGCTTGATTTCAGCCTTCTTGAGGCTGCCAGCCTGTCGTTCTGGATGAACTTTAGCTGCCCAAAGGACCTCATCTACATAGATATTACCTAAACCAGCGACCAATCTTTGCTCTAAGAGTAAAGGTTTTATCAGTTTTTTAGAAGCTAGGACTCCTCTCTCAAAAGTCGCTAATTTAAAATCTTCCTTAGTTGGTTCAGGTCCAATCTTCTTTTGAATAAAAAAAGCGTCCACTTGATTTTTATCCAGTAAATCAAAGGTCCCAAACTTACGCACATCCTGATAAACCAAGGTCGAACCATCCTCTAAATGAAAGAAGACATGGAAATGCTTGTTTTCAGGAATTTGATCAGGAAAAAGGAGGTACTTGCCCTCCATCCGCAAATGGGAAATGATGACTTGCTCTTCAAGTTCTAACAAGAGATATTTACCACGACGCTTAATGGCTTGAAAAGACTGTCCCGGCAAAACCAAAACAAAGTCATCACAACCTGTTTTAATCATCTTAGGCACACGCACATCAACAGATTTAATTCTTTCACCAAGAACCAAACGCTCCAAACCACGACGTACCGTCTCAACCTCAGGTAATTCCGGCATAAATTAAGATACTAAGCCGTTAAACGACTCAAAGAAAAATAGGAATCTTTACGAAGGTGATGAAACACCTAGGAAAGATTATCTTTTTTCACAGAGGCGTAGGCGTGTTCAATTCACACCCTTTGGCTTTCCTTTCTTTTTCTTTATTAATTTCTTTTTTAGCAGGCCGCCTTATTTGGTAGGCACGCAAGCAACCTCTTTCGGAGTTTCATTGTTAAGCTGAAAACCTAGAGTCTTTTCTCTTACCATAGCAGTGACTGTTGATGTCGTCCGCTTCGCTCACGAATCTTCTATTCTCATTATACAAAAAAAGCTGAACCAAGCCCAGCTTTAAAATCACATTGTTAATAAATAGCATCACCTGACTAAGAGACAGCCATAACGATATTCACTCATTGAGTTCATTCATTTTTTTAATGCCCAATATAGTTGCCGTTATGCGACTTTCAGGTGCAAGGTTTGATAAAACGACTACAGCTGTTTTAGTCTCTGGATTAAAACCCAGGTAAGCATTATAATTTCCTGTTCCACCATTATGCCAGATGGTATTCTTTTCCTTATCAATGGCCCAAGCCATACCGATTTCATCTAACCGAATGCCCATTTTTTGATACTGCTCAGAAGTTGCATTGTTTTCTTTTAAACTTTGGTGACTGTCCGAAATATAGCCTTGCTCATCCAGCTGCATTTGAGCATAAGATAGCATATCTACAATATCCGAGGTAATAGCACCTGCTGATAAATAGGCATCCTGAGCTTTCCAGTCCCAATAGTTACCTAAATCACCATCTTGCTTGGAAATCTTGGTGTGAGACAGGCCCAAATCATTTTTAGTAAAGTCATTGAGCAGGCTTTGATAATCCTTGTCATAAACTTCTTCTAAAACCTGTCCTAAGACAGCAAAGCCAAAGTTAGAATAAGAAAAGTTATAATCATTAGATTTCAATGATATGCTAGCAACTTTCTTTTGTAGCATCTCATCGCTAATGCCATAAAAAGGATTACGACCCGTCAGTGTATTGACTACCATTGGACTTTCAATATAGTGTGACTTATAGCCTGATGTATGGGGTAATAGCTCTTCTATGCTAGGATAGGTCTTACCTTCTGGTAAGTCGAGGTAGTCAGCAATACTAGCATGGAGTTCAATATTATGCTCCCTGATGGCCTTAGCTATCAGAATGGCTGTAAATGTCTTAGTAATCGAACCAATCTCATAGATATGAGCCTCTTTAGGCAATACTTTTCCATCTTTGCCATAGACAGTGTAATCTAGCTTACCATCTTCAATAATCCCCACAGTAATGACCGCTTCCTCATTGCCCTTGGTTGTATAATCAAGAGCCTCCTCAAAAGACATGGCAGGTACTTTAGAAAGTTGATAATTACCGTAAAGCCTGAATCCAGGCATAGCAAGTAAAGATACAAGAAGTCCGATGAGGCTGGGCAGAAACTAGCTTCAAAATTAAACCACACAGTGATTTCCGTCTCGAAAACAATCAAGATGAAAGAATCACTGTGTGGTTTTTGAGTATGTGATGTTTTTGAACCTAGATTCTTGGCCA
>Ga0334882_1000359_pt1 | contig 73018 bp, 65 predicted proteins | sample GraSluR1_MG_5_FD_207226 | JGI IMG/M metagenome (GOLD analysis project Ga0334882, IMG submission 207226) | Sludge microbial communities from methane-producing bioreactor in Wageningen University, Netherlands - Granular Sludge_15_04-R1 | ecosystem: Engineered > Bioreactor > Anaerobic >... | reverse complement strand
CCTACAGATCAGTAGTAAAATACGTTTCTCTAAATGCACTTTTAGCAGGCATCATCACACTACTCGGTTATAACTCTAAAAAAGCCATACAATGCCTCTCCGAATGGTGAAAAATGGAGGGGGTTAACAAAATTAATGACTTCATCACGGTTTGACCAGTGCTCCAGGGGATAATTAAGTATTTCATAAATTCTAATCCCTGCATATATGCTTTCAATGTAGGGTGGGTAACTTAAGGGAGTGTAAGCAAAAATTCCTTCACCAGTCTGGCAATTCGTAGAAAAATCCATTATCTTATCCTGTGAATTTATTAAATCCGGGTTAATGAGGTTCAATGTTTCCAGAGCATAATAGGTTGACATTATATCAGACCTATATCTCCCAAAACCACCATCCTCATTCTGGAAGGCCAAAACACATTCATTAATACAATCTGGCAATTCAATCCCCACCACTCTCAGGACAGTAGTCATCAAATAAATTATTTCCAGATTAGAAGTCCTGTATCGTCCTAAAAATCTATTAACATATTTTTGAGGAAAATTTGGATTTCTTTTAAAAGAATCCAGAATATTTACCCTGTAAAAAATTCCCCGGGTACCGTATTGCCTTCCTTCTTGTAAGTTTTCAATCCACTTAATTGTGTTTTCCTTATTTTGAGGTTCATCATCCAGCATTTTAAGAATCTGAACACCGTAGTACGTGTTCTTAGTATCGGGAATCCCCTCATACAGAGTGAATCCGCCTTCAGGATGTTCTCTTTTCTGGACAAACTTTAAAGCTTGGTTTAGAATTTAAATCGCCTCAACCTGAATTTAGCAAATGGATTCATGGATACGGGAACTTGAAAATAAAATTCTAGGAATAGGTTCAGAAATGAATTTCATTGATGTTAATTGGTCTAAAATCGAAATATATCCAGAATGATTTACTTTGCATGAAAAAATAGTTTTCATAACTGATGAGTTTAATTCCGCTTGCACTATGATTCCTCCACAAATTTTCTTGTTACAGGGATCATCAGCACTTCGCGGTTATAAGGTGGAACCCATCACCTACATAAATCACTATTAACACATAAAACATAAAAACATTTCTGATCCAAATTAAAAACTGAGTCCAACAATTAAAATCATTAATACCCAAATAGCATATATGTAGGAACTAAATTAAATCCCTAAAACCTATTCTGTGCTTTAATTTAAATTATTTTAGTTTTTAAGAACTTAATACGGAGTTTAATGTTACTTGTATTACTTGCATAAATCTCCCCTCACACCAAAAACCAAGACGAAAAAGATAACTATCAGAAACTAACCATGTTAATTTAACCAGATATTTATTAACATGCGGAGGGATTTAGCAAATGAGTAAAATAGACCGGCAGGAAATTCTGGATGTTCTGGATGGGTATGATAAGGAAGACATAACTATCGCAACTTTAGGAAGTCATTCCTCCCTGCATATGTTCCAGGGAGCAAAAGCAGAGGGGTTCAAGACGGCAGTAGTTTGTGAAAAAGGGAGGGAAGTTCCTTACAAAAGATTTAATGTTGCTGATGAATACATAATGGTTGATAAATTTAGTGACATCGTTAACGATGAAGTTCAGGACGAGTTAAGGGATTTAAATAGTATAGTATTCCCCCACGGATCTTTCGTGGCCTATGCTGGACTAGACAATATTGAAACTATTTTTAACGTCCCCATGTTTGGAAACAGGGACATTCTACGATGGGAAGCTGAAAGGGATCTGGAAAGAAAATTGATGACCGAGTCCGGAGTTAGAATTCCTAAAAAGATAACCAACCCTTCAAAAATCGATGGCACCGTTATGGTAAAATTCCCCGGAGCAAGAGGAGGGCGAGGATACTTCGTTGCCAACTCAACTGAGGAATTCGACCAGAAAATTGAGGCCATGCTGGAAAGAAAATGGATCGAAGACGAAGATATAAAAGAGGCACACATTGAAGAATACGTTTTAGGATGTAACTACTGTATTCATTACTTCTTCTCAGGATTAAAAGATGAAGTGGAACTTTTAGGAATTGATAGCAGATATGAATCTACCATAGATGGTTTAACCAGAGTACCTGCTAAAGACCAGTTGGATATAGGTGCAGATCCATCCTATGTTATTACCGGTAACCACCCCGTAGTTATGAGAGAATCACTACTTCCCCAAGTATTTGATATAGGAGACAAGATCACCGAAGGTGCCAAAGGATTAGTACCTCCAGGATTCAACGGTCCATTCTGCATGCAGACCCTGGTAAACGATGACTTGGAAGTTGTTGTATTTGAGATGAGTGCACGGTCTGACGGTGGAACTAACACATTTATGAATGGATCATCTTATAGTTATCTCTATTACGGAGAACCATTGAGTATGGGTCGTAGAATGGCACTGGAAATCAAAAAGGGTATTGCCGATAACCGGTTAGAAGAGATCATAACCTGATTACTCTTCAACATACCTTTTTATTTTTTTCTAGAACATGTTTAACCACATCGGATACTAAAAAATATCACTCCCGGAATTAAAATATACTTAAGAATAAATAGGACTTCCATCCCCATTGGATCCGGTTTATACCATGATTGTTATTGGTGGTACTCCTAACAACATTGGTATTATTATTCCTTACAACAATAATAACCAATCAGAAGGTGTTTTATTGCTCACAACCGTCCAAAAAGAAATATTGCAAGTTTTGATTGATCTATATAGCAAATCTAATTATATGCCCATTAAAGGAGAGAATATAGCCGCGATTATGAAGCGGAATCCTGGGACCATAAGAAATCAAATGCAATCCTTAAGAAGTATGGGGATCGTGAAAGGTGTTCCTGGACCTAGAGGAGGGTATAAGCCAACAATAGAGGCATATCATGCGTTAAATATCAGTGCTGCTGATGAAGAAGAAACTGTACCTTTGTTTAAAAAAGATAAACAGGTGGAAAACTTAACTGTAACCAAAATTGAATTCACCAGCCTCCCCCAACCAGGAGAGTGTGAAGCAACCATAAAGGTCATGGGAGATATCAAACAACTTGATCTGGGAGATAAAATAAGAGTTGGACCCAGTCCTGTGAATAAACTTGTGGTAAATGGGATTATTGTTGGAAGAGATGATATGGATGGTGTTTTGCTCCTGGATGTTAGGGATATACGAAGCATCCCCCATAAATCAGTGATGGAAATAGCCAGCCAGGATCTTATAACTCTGGAACCCCATATGGATATAAAAGAAGCAGCATGGATACTATCCAATAATGGAATCGACGGAGCCCCAGTAATTGAAAATGATACAGTTATAGGAATACTAACTCTCATTGACATTACCAAAGCCATTGCCAATGAAGAAAAGGATCTTAAAATAACCAATCTGATGTCTAAATATATAATAACCGTTAAACAGGATGTTATGATATCAGAAGCCATTCAGATTATGAATAAAAACAAAATTGGACGTCTCATCATTACTGATGAAAAGGACAAACCCATTGGAATTTTAACCAAAACCGATATTTTAAACCAGATAGCTGGTTTGAAATATTTAACTTCTTAAATTTGCCCCATTTATTTACTATCCACTCTTTTTATGAATAGCTCATTAAAATGAATATTAATTTTTAGCTTAATTAATAAAAAATTAATTAGAATTAAAAAAAAATAGATAAAGGTTTAAAACCTTCTCCTATCATGTAATTCTTTCATTTTACCAGGATTCCAACCGCCACTAGCAGATTTAGAGCGACCCACCTGTTGTACGTATCCAGTTATCCGGTCATACCATTCCACTTCTTTCTGTTCTCCACAGGCAACACAGCTATTCTGTAATCCTTTCATCAGGGTTTTGCATTTCACACAGAAGCTCAGGGCGCTGCTGTATGCCCAGAAACCAATATCGGATTTTCGGGCGATTTTATTAGTGAGGCTCATGAGTGCCTCAGGGTCACTGTGGGATTCACCCATAAATGCATGGAAGATATGACCACCCAGAGTACGGCTGTGGAACTGTTCTTCAATACGGATCTTCTCAGCCAGATTCACAGTGGTATCCACTGGTACATGGGAAGAGTTGGTGTAGTAATAGGCATCAGAATCCCCCTGGGTTACTGCATCGTTACCGAATTTTTCCTTATCCAACATTGCAAACCGGTAGGCGGTGGACTCTGCGGGTGTCTGGATAATGGTCCAGCGAAGTCCTGTGTCTTTTTTAAGTTCCTGAGCCCGCCCATTCATATAGTCAACAACCTTGAGGCCTAATTTGAGTGAATCTGGGTCTTCAATTCCGGATCCGCAGAATGATTGGAGCATTTCGTTTAATCCCACAAATCCAAATGTCATTGTGGAATTTTCCACCCGGTAATAACGTTCATCATTAAGGTTCTGGGTTAAGAATGGTAACAGGTTGTAATCATCCAGACAGGCCACCGCTTGCTTGCGACGTAACATCAGTACCTCTTCTGACAGACGTAAATAAGAATCCAAGTACTCGAAGATTTCATCTTCATCACGGGACTGGTATGCTATTCTAGGTAGGTTCAGCGTAACATAGGCCAAGTTTCCTGTTCTAAAACAGTCTTTTTCCCAGTCCCCAGTCCAATTGTCAGAGAGGGATGTTCGGCATCCCATGTAGTTGGCCATTTGTCCCCGGTAACTGGGTAACATGTTAGTGAAGTAGGCAGTACCGTACTTAGATGATAATTCGTGGACTAATTCCAAGTCCTCTGCGAATTCATCCTTCAGAACTTCTTTTCGCAAGGCGTAGATGGTATTGGGGAATAGATGTGGTTTGCCATCGGAATCCCCATCTAGGAGCACTTCAGTGAATGCCCTTTGTAACATTCGGGTTTCGTCTTCAAAATCACCGTATGTTCCCATCAGACGACCTTTAGGCCCATAGGCAGGTTCTTCTTTTAAGAAGTCAGGTACTGTGAATTCCATGTTGATGGAGGTGAATGGTACTTGGCTTCCCCGGGCAGCGTAGGCCATGTTAAGGTTGTAAATGAACATTTGGACTGCCTGTTTGACCTTTTCGTAGGGAAGTCCATGGGCAAATGGTGCAACAAATACATTCCACAGGCTCATTGATTGTCCTCCACTCATGTTCTGCTGGGCTGCCAGCATGATTTCTCCAGAGTGGTTCATCAGGGTTTCGATGTGGTTTGGTGGTCCGGCCACTGAAGTGTGGTCTCCTGTGCCGTCAACTTTAAGTCCGTTTCGTATGAAGAATCTTAGATCATGTTGCAGACAGTTTATGGGTCTGCCAGCAAAGAATTCCAGATCGTGAATGTGTATATCTCCACCTAAATGAGCGTCGGCCAGTTCATTGGGGAGTATATGTAGAAGTGCGTATTGTTTAAGGGCCTCATCTGCCACGTATTTGTGCACAGTTTCCGGGTTGTGGATCATGTTGGCATTGTCCCGGCTTCCGTTTTCAATGAGGTTGGTTATGTTGTAAACAGGTATCCCTAGCCTGGTGTACCTTCGCCTTAATGTTTCCAGGCCATTTTCAACCAGTTTAGTGTTTACCATTTCCCTGAGCATGGGAGCAGTTAAGTATTCCACGTCCAGTTTTTTAACCTCTTTCCATACTTCAGTGGCTATTTTATCGGCAAGTTCCGGACTGGCCCCTGTTTCTACCACGAGGGTTTTCTCTATTTTTGATTTGTCGAAGGATTCTATGGTGTCCCGTGCTGTTCGAACCCGTAACTGGTTACTTTTGAGGTATTTGTCAGCTATCTCTGGTTCTACCCGCTTCAAAGAGTCATATACCCACATCTTGATTTCTTTAGTGGTGACTCCGTCATAGGCCGCCCCAGCAGCCTGAGAAGCTATTTTTTCCGCCGCCCATAGTGGTGCGCCTGCCATAAGGCAGGATTTTAATATTTTTTCATGACTGAACTTCTCAAATATCCCATTGTTTTTCAAAACACAAGTTTCCGCCTTGGTTGGTATAGCAGCAATAATACGAGCATCCTTCATTATTTATCCTCCGACTTAACTCTTAAAATAAAAATCAATAACAGCAAATGATTACAAAGATTTTCCCCTTTAACCCCCAGAATTTTTAAGTCTACTTAATAATTAGTCCAGTTGTATCTTATAAAACTTTCCGATACCAAACTGTTCTGATTTACGAAACTATTAAGTAAGTTAACCATTTCCATGATCACACCACCCTCCCCTCTAATTGGACACATGAGGTGAACAGATCACCTCCGAATCCATAAATGATGGTATAAGATAACACACCATGTGCACATAAGGGGATGTATTCACATCATAAGAACACATCCAGTGAACTCTGTTTGGATCGGTCACTTTCAAAGAGGGAATTGATACCTGACTCTATAAGTTCAATCCTTTGCACCAGATACGGATCAATAGGGTAACGACTAGCCAATTCCTTGGATATCTCCAAATATTTAGTAACTGAACCCTTGGATATGCTCAATATAAGGTTTCCACCACAGGTACATTCACCAGTGAGTGGTATGCGACGGTATTTCTTGTTACACTTAGTGCAACGTACCTTCTGCCGGGCAAAGGCCCGTATATTACCAGCCATGTCCGGTAGGAAATGGGAGTTAAGAACTCCTTCTACCACCCCTTTCTGATCCACGGCACGTATCCTTTCTGCCAGACGGATCTGTTCATTCACCTTTTCCTTCATGGTGGGTAATGTTTTATAGAGACATATTTTAGGTCCCTGGTGTATGCTGGAAGTTTCATGGGAATAAATCAGCCCATGATACTGTTCATCCTTACCGAGCCTTTTTTTAACATTGTCCACCATGTCCACCACGTCAGCTGGCTTGGCATTCTCCATGGTTTTCTGATATAGTTCTAAAGGTAACATTTCCATGGTGTCCAGGTTATGGGATTCATCATCTATTTCCTCTGGATCAATACGGGATGACAAAACCAGTGGTGCATCCATTCGCCCCCCACGGCTACTGGGGAGGTAAACTTTGGAGAAATTAAGTAACGCATCCATGAGTAGCATTACTGAGTCTTCATCACTATCACAGTTTCTACGCTTGGCTGAGTGGAAGTAAGGATGTGCATAGCACGCTGCGGCTTTGGTAAATCCTATGATCCGGCCCAGCACTCCCGCTGAAGTGTGTGGTGCCAGTCCTACTGCCAGGTGTCCCACCAGGTCTCCTTTGGTCTTTACATTGTAGAATGGTTCCATCTCATAGAAATTTTTAAGGAGATCATCAATGAAATGTGAAACTCGCATGAGATACTCTGCACAGGCCTCGGATATTACCAAGTCCTGTATACGGAGCTCAACCACCTGATCATCATTTTTAAGCTCCTCTCCTTTGATGTCATGAGTGTATCCCATTTCACGAAGTTTTCCGGGACTTACATCTATCTCTCGAGGTATGAAATGGGTGAGTGGCAAGTCGGTGGAGTCGTGGCGGATGGTGGCATCTTTGAATGTGTAAACACCATTCTTTGCCCGGAGTATTCCCTTTTCCAGGGGTTCGGGGAATTTTTCTTCAGATATCATTCCCTGCACTCCCTTTATCTCATCCAATTTCCGCACCCCTGCATTCTTATAGGCCTTCCTGAGGAGGTTAGCCACGTTAATCCTCTTTTTTCCCGAACTGGTGGGGACAGTACGAGCCCCGCATACTGGACAGATAGCTTGCATTGACCCCACACCACACTCAGGGTTGGTACATTTACATCTTGCTATATCAACAGTGATACTACCTTTTTTAGCCGCTTCCACAATATTCCTCCGGTTCCCACCATTGGTTCCTATGGGGAACAGGGCATGGGGTGCGGGTTTCATCATTCGTTCTTTGGTTTTTTCAGGTCGCCCTACACGCCCACCTAGATATGTGGGTGCTTTGGCCATTATTTCCACCGGAGAAACCTGATTTAAAGCTTCCAGGGTTGATATATTATCTTCAGTGTTGAGTGGTTGGTTTATTGTGTTGAGAAGGGCATAGGCATCGCCCTGTGCCAGAACAATTTTACCTTCACGTATCCGGTGGGGAACTCCCAAGGATTCCAGTATCCTCTTTTCCGGACCAATATTCACTTTCAAGTCCTCTTCAATGTTGATATCATCAATATCATGGTTAAGCCAGGATCGGAGTGTGTTAAGATCTTTTCTGGTCACATCATGATAGAAATATGTGTAGTCAGGGTGAAGTGGAATCTGATACTGTTTTGAAAGGTCGAATGCCCCACGAGCAGTTATTCTTTCCTGAAGATACTGGTTCAGTTCTTCTTCCTGCCCATCATTATAGTTAGCTGATTTTTGCAGCAGCTGTATCCACCATTCCTCGCACCAGCCCGCAGGGAGCAGTTGGTGGTTGTTTCTGAGGAATTCTCCGAAGGCTACTAACATGTCCCCCAGATAGATTATTTCCACTACCTGTGACCTTATTTTGCGAGCCTCCTCCACAGAGTCCACATTTACCACATCACCGTTTCTGAGTTTCACAATTGGCCCATCAATACTATCACAGGGAACTACACAGTTTCCCTTACCCGGTCTCTCGATTTTCATCTGGGTTCCGACAGCTAGAAACTCAAGGATCTCCATGGTAGCCGGGTGTACACCCATGGCTGCCAGTCCTGTGTTTCTGGAACGCCCATACCTTAAACGAAAGCCCCCTTTGGTTTGAGGATAAGCTAAAACTGGACGACCACCAATGATATCCCGCATGTATTTATCATCCACTTTGGGGGTCTCTCCCTTGGATTCTTCATCAGTTCCATCATTGTTATCTGATTTTTTGGTTTTAGAAAGATCTCCCAGCCAATCCCAGCCTTCTATCTTCAACATTTTAGCATATTTCAATACTTTGGGGGCTTTCTGGATAACACCCTCTACCAGTGCCAGGAGGGCTCCTCCCCGAAGATGGTTTGTTTCCACCCGTTCCAGATCCCGGTGGGATACTTCGACTTGATCCGTAGGTTCACCAGTGACTTCAACTGGTATGTGCTTTGCTGCGGATCGGACTTCATCAGGGGAGGGGGAGTACTGCAGGTTAGTCACTTCAGACTCGTAAAGCTCAGCTTCCTCAACATAACGCTCTATTTCCCTATCAGTAGGTTTATAAATATCTAAATCCATACTAAGCCTAATATAATCCGCAATTAATACTGCAAGTGCTGATGCAGTTCCACCTGCACTTCTTATTGGTCCTGTGAAGTATATGGCCAGATACCAGCTCTGGTCAAAGTTCCTTTTGATGGCCACCCTGTCTATTCCTTCCAGTGGTGCAGCTACCACCCCCTCGGTAAGAATTGATAAGGCTGTACGCACCGCCTGGTCAGCAGCCTCCTCTTTAATTTTGTACTGGTCTTTGTTCCCTGGATCGGCCTTCATAACCTCATCCGAGGTGACTATCTCCCGGGCCACCTCAAATGCAACTTCCTCACGGGACATTTCCTCTTCAAGTTCTTTTATGTGCTTTGCTATCCCCGGTGGGCCCACCAGTCCTTCCACACGTTCGGCCAGGTTCTTGGCCAGAGGTATCTCTGGTTCAGTTTCAATATCATGACCCTTCTTACGGGCCTCTATGGCCACTTCATAGGCCTGTGCAGTGCCCTCTTCCAATGTTTCAAAGTATCCCATACTAATTCCCTGACTTTTTTATATTCAAAATACTAAACACAAGCAAATTAACCAATAATAATCCTACTAAATTGTGTTAAAATCCTGTTTACTTCTAAAAAAACGATTAAAGCCCTATTGAATCTGAGATTATTTAAACTCTAATAATTCTTATTAGTCTGAAGAGAATTTATACTTTTTCAATCCACTGATCTTAAGATGTTACCGATACCACCACTACAAATATAAAGTGGTAAGGGATAACATAAAAATGAATAAAATATCTACAAAATAAGATAACTGAACATAATTTTCATGATCAATTTATGGTGATTTAATTGGCAAAGAAAGAGAAAAAATACCTCCCACCCAGTGGGGCGGGTCTGGTAAGGTACTTTGAAGAGGAAACTAAAGGTCCCAAACTCAGTCCAGAACAGGTTATAATCATGACTGTTATTCTGGCTGTTTTCTGCATAGCTCTCCGGTTTTCATATACCTAGATACCAATATTTTTTTATAAACTTCCCTCGAATTAGTTTAGGAGGAGTTATAAAAATTAAGGTAAATTTGAAGAATATTTAAATGAGTGACCTGGTTCTCAAAAAAAATATTCATATGAAATATTCAAATGTATTAAATAAATTTTTTTAAACAGAATCAGATTCTAATATTTTTTTAATGATTTAATAAGATTTTAAGGAGTTTTTAACATGGCTATCCACCCAATTGAATTTCGTTATGGAACCCCGGAAATGAAAAAAGTCTGGGAAGCAGAGAATAAACTTCAAAAAATGCTGGAAGTTGAAGCGGCTCTTGCCGAAGCTGAAGCCCAGATGGGCTTGGTTCCTGAAGAGGCTGCCCAGGAAATACGAAGCAAGGCGAGCACCCAGTACGTTACCAATGAAAGAGTGGCTGAAATTGAAAAAGAAACTAACCACGACATTGCATCCATTGTAAAAGCCCTCGCTGAAGTATGTGAAGGAGATGCCGGAGAATATGTCCATTTCGGTGCAACTTCCAATGACATCATCGACAGTTCACAATCTCTCCTATTAAGGGATTCCATTGAGATTATACAGGAAAAGATCACTCGCCTGGCAAAAATCGTGCTCAAACTAGCTGATGAACATAAGAAAACAGTTTGTATCGGGAGAACCCATGGGCAACACGCCCTTCCCACCACCTACGGGATGAAATTCGCCCTCTGGGCTGATGAACTCCACCGCCAGTATGAACGGCTGGAAGAATGTAAAGAAAGACTCTGTGTGGGAATGATGACCGGAGCCGTGGGTACCACCGCTGCACTGGGTGAAGATGGATTGGAAATACACTTGAAAGTATCAGAGATACTGGGACTTCCTGCAGCACTGATATCCAACCAGGTGGTGCAGAGGGATAACCATGCCGAATACTTGATGGCCCTGGCCAATTTAGCCAGTACCCTGGATAAAATTGCCCTGGAAATCCGTAACTTGCAGCGTACAGAGATCAAAGAGTTAGGGGAGAGTTTCGACCCGGAAAAACAGGTAGGCTCCAGCACCATGCCCCACAAAATGAACCCCATCACTGCAGAAAGAATTTGTGGTGTTTCAAGAGTTATTAAGGCATATCCAGCCCCGGCTCTACAGAATAATGCTTTGTGGCATGAAAGGGATTTGACCAACTCCTCATCCGAACGGATCATGCTCCCGGAGGCATCCATCCTCACGGATTACATACTGAATTTGACCGTCCGGTTAATGGAAAAACTTGTTTTCTACCCTGAAAACATTGAAAGGAACCTTAACCATACTGGTGGGCTTATAATGGCCGAAAGGTTCATGGCTGAACTAACTCGTAAAGGCATGGGTAGGCAAAGTGCTTATGCAGTTGTAAGAAAGTGCGCCCTAGAGGCTAACAAACAGGGAATTAGTTTAAAAGACATTGTACTCCAACAGGAAGAGATAAAGGACTATTTAAGCCTAGAAGAAGTGGATAAAATCATGGACCCCCACACCTATCTGGGATCTTCAGTGCAGATCGTGGAGAATGTACTGGAAAAATCAAGCCAATGGTTTTAATTTTTTTAAATAAAACCAGGTTTCAGATTTTTTTTTAAAAATTTCCCTTTTTTATTATATTTTTGATAATTTGCTGCTTTTTTAAACACCCCTGAAAAGGAAAAATTAATATATTACTAACAACAAACAATATTGTTAATAATTATAAAGGGAGGTGAAAAAATGGTCGATATCAAAGAGATAAAAAAGATTAGAACAACACCATTCACATTGATGACATCTTCGATACATGCAATTTTAGCCTTTATCGCAGCAATTCTTCTAATACTGTTCTTCGGAACTATTGCAGCTTTAATACCAGGCATGGGACTATTCGCTAGTTTCATCACATTATTGGGATTGTCCATAATTATTCTATGGCCACTAACCTCGTTCTTCCTCAATATCGTATACACATTTATTCTGGCATTACTTTACAATGTACTTGCCGCCAGAGTAGGTGGTATTAAACTCGGCATGGAAGGAGACGAACTTAAAACAATCCCCGTGGTATCCATGGCCCTCATACTTTCATGTGTAGTCGCTATATTAACTTTTATAATGGGACTGTACATGGGTCTGGCTGGCTCCTCAATACTATCACTGTTCAGTGGAATAATTCCAATAGCAGCTAATATGGCCGCAAATACCACCAACGCCACAGATATAGCCGCACTTCCAACTGGTGCAGGTATGGCAGCAATCTCTGGAATATGGGCTTTGTTCTGGATAATTATAATGCCAATAATTGCATTCATATTCAGCTTCATTGGATACGCACTGTTCGCACTATTCTACAACATAGTAATACCCAAAGTCGGAGGAATAAGACTAATATTCGCCGAAGCAGCCAATGGCTTTGAACTAACCAACATACCAGTTCTGCCTGCAGCAATCGCCCTATCAGTTGTATCTGCAATATTCGGGTTACTACAGGGATTGTTAAATCTGGCTCAGTTCAGTATGATGGGAGATGTTCTAGGAGGATTCATGATGTTAATCGTTCAGATAATATCCTCATTCATCATGACCTTCATCATAGTCGCCCTGGCCACACTAATCTACAACTTCCTGCAACCCAGAATTGGCGGAGTCAAACTGGTACTGGAATAAATCTCTAACCCAATTACCCTTTTTTTATTTTTTTATTGAAATAACAAAGAGATAACTAATTTTAAGGTAACTAATAGATCAGCATTGAAAATAGAAGGATTATAAAATAATTATAATATTTTAGTAATCAAATTAGATAATATTGATGGATCAGTGTTTATACACTTATAACTGGAGGTTAATACACATGGAAGAATTAAAAGAAATAAAATCTGTATCCATTGTACCCTACACCCTGATGTCTTCCTCGATTTCAGCAGTAGTGGGTCTTATATATGCCTTAATATTAGTCATGGTGCTGGGAGTGGTGGCTGTTTTCCTACCCTCTGAAGCCAGCATCATCACCAGTATACTGATGACGTTATCCATAGCTCTTATCATTATTTTGCCAGTGGGAGGCTTTTTGCTAAGCATCTTATCTTCATTTCTCACTGCATTCATCTACAACCAGCTGGTTCCCCGCATAGGCGGTATTAAAATAGGGATAGTTGAAATGGAAGAAATCACATCAATATCTGTGATCCCAGCTTCACTGATGTTATCACTGCTTTACACCATTATAACTTTCCTGATAATGTTGATAGTTGCACCCATACTGGTTGTGGCTTTACAGGGCGCAGCACTAGCCGCAATAAGTACCAGTACTTCGGTAGCGGGGTTAGATGGTTTAGGTGCTCTTGGAATAATTGGGATTATAATAATGATAATAGGAGTTCCCATACTGGTCTTGGTAGCAACTTTCATATCCACCGCCATCATGGCCCTGGTGTACAACTTCTTAGCCCCTAAAATTGGAGGTGTTAAGTTGAAATTCGCTTCAATAAGGGAAAACATCTTTGAAATCAAAAAAATAGCACCAATCCCCGTGGCACTTATCGGGGCCGTGGTAGTTACCATTGTTAACTTCATATTTTCATTACCATCTCTGGCCATGTACTTCGCCACTTCCAACCCCTGGGGAGGGATTGGATACTTTTTAGGAAATACCATTGGAACTTTAGTCTTTACTTTCATAATCTACACGATTATGGCACTCCTTTACAACTTCTTAAGAAGTGTGATTGGCGGAGTAGAACTTGAAATGGAATAGATAGCTGGAAACTGGAATAATAATGGGATAAATAACTAATTTAACAGGTAATACTGGTTAAAAATCCTTGAACAATGTTGGATTTTTCCATACTAATTTTTTTTAGTGTGAAATGATAGATAATAATTTATATTTTAATAATCGAAATTCTAGGGAATAGTATAAAAAAATAAAGGAAATACCATCATGACTTCTCACAAAATCAAATGTCGTAAAATTTCACGAGGCCACGTTACTGGAAGTGTGATCATTTCCCAGGAACCCCTGAGTTTTTTGGGTGGTGCTGATCCTCAGACTGGAAATATTACTGACCGTGAACACGATCTTTATCAGCAGAACATTAGTGGCAAAATCCTGGTGATCCCCTCTGGTAAGGGTTCCACTGTGGGATCCTATGTGATCTTCCAGATGGCTAAAAACAAAACTGCACCACTGGCCATCATTGCCCTAGAAGCAGAAGCCATAATCGCCACTGGAGCCATAATGGCCAGCATTCCCATGGTTGATCAGCCAGAGGAAGATGTTCTGGAAATTTTGAAGGAAGGAGACCGGGTGGAAGTTGATGCTGATCATGGAATTATCAAGTTAAAAAAATAATATTATTTCATTGAAATAATAAAAATCATTTAAGGTAAAATTGATCAATAAGTGATAAAATAATATTATAACCTAATTAAAGCCCTTATGAATTAAATAAACTATTGAAAAATATTTATAGTTTAGGAAAGATAGTAAATGTAATATTTTCATGAATTATTTGCAATAATCTACCCTCACTAATAATAAATCGGAGGATCTATGCTCCTATTCTCCATCATATCCCTGATAATTTCAGTTAGCTGTTTATTCATGGGAAACTTCATTTACTACCGGAACCCCCATAACCAGCTGAATCAAGTGTTGGCTCTTTTCAGCCTTTTTATTGGATATTTAGCCTTCACTGATTTTGGAGGTACGTACGTAACAACTGCGGAACAGGCTTACTGGTGGATCAAAGCCGCTTTCCCCTGGATGTTCACAGCTTCTTTCTTTATTCACTTAGCCCTTTTATCCACCGAAAAGTTCAACATTTTATCCCGAAAAATAACCTATATTATAATATATCTTCCCTCTGCTATTTTAGCTATTATAAACCTCACCACCCCCTCAATCACCCAGGGAGTTCAGATGGGATACTGGGGATGGACTTACATTCCCGCTGACTCAGTTGCCTATTCACTGACACTGCTTTGGACATTATCGCTGGCTTTCATAAGTGCAATCCTGGTTCTGAATTATTATCTTAAATCATTAGGAATAAAACGTCAGCAAGCTAAATACATCTTCCTAGGAGTGTACCTACCCCTGATTTCAGGTGTGCTAACCGAATTCATCCTACCTTTCATGTCTCTCCCCGCACCAAGCATTCTTAACCTGCTTATGGCCCTGGGAATTGGCTTCATTGCATATGGGATCTGGAAATTCAAGTTACCCCAGCTGACATCTTCCATGATTTCCGATAGAATCCTCTCCACCATGTCAAACTTTCTTTTCTTACTGGATGAGGAAAGAAAAATCATTCACGTTAACTTTAAAGCCATTGAATTATCTGGTTACCGCGAAAGTGAACTACTGGGCCAACCATTGGATTTCGTTTTTCCCCACATAAATCGCTCTGATTCTTATTCAAAATCCCTTGAAAATCTTGAAACCTTTCTTAATTCAAAACAAAGGGAAATACCAGTATTAGCTTCCACATCCATAATTAAGACTGCTAAACATGATGTTTTAGGATTGGTATTGGTGGGTAGTGACATCAGCCAACTTAAAGAAGCTGAAAAAGAAAGGGATCGTTACCGGGAACATTTGGAGGAATTAGTGGAAGAAAGAACCAAAGAATTGGAAAAAACCAACAGAAAACTTAAAAAAGAGATTATTGCCCATGAAAAGGCCGAAGAAGAGCTTAAAGATTCCCTGGATGAGAAGGAGATACTGGTAAAGGAAATCCATCACCGGGTGAAAAACAATCTCATGATTATTTCCAGCCTCCTGAACCTTCAGTCACACTATATAACCGATGAAAAATCCCTAAACATCTTTAAAGAAAGTCAAAACAGAGCCAAATCTATGGCCTTAATTCATGAACGACTTTACCGGACTGACAGTATGAGAAGAATTGATTTCGATGATTATATCCATACATTGGCCACTGATCTCTTCCATATTTATCGTTTAGGTCCTGGAATAAATCTTACCCTTGATTTGGAGTCAGTTAAATTGGATGTTAACAGTGCCATTCCCCTTGGCCTCATAGTCAACGAACTAGTAACCAATAGTCTCAAATATGCATTTCCTGATGGTAAGGGAGAGTTATCCATTAAATTTAGGAGTCTTAATAGGGGAGATGAATTTGAACTGGTGATCAGTGATAATGGGGTGGGTTTCCCCCAAGACCTGGACTTCCGAAAGGTAGATTCTCTGGGGTTGCAGTTAGTGTGTAATTTAACCAACCAGTTGAATGGCACCATAGATTTGGACAATACCCATGGAACCATGTTCACAATTCGTTTCAAAGAATCAAAATATGCCAAATAAAATGATAATACCTGATTTTGTATAAATTAATGATAAATTAGCTTAGAAAATAGCACTATAGCACTTATCTATTTGAGAGTTAAACCAACTCTTAAAAAAAACTAATTTTTGGAAGATAAAAAAGAAAGTAAAAAAATTAAGAAAAAATTTAATTTAAAAAAAAATAATTTAATCTTCCACTTCTACTTTTTTACGGCCATTTTCCCTGATTTCAGCACCTATAAATCCTCCAACAACACCCAGAACTCCGCCTAGGAAGATAGAGAATAAAGTGATAAATAGACCTGCAATCAGAGTCATAGCACCGGCCACCATACCAACCTTAGTAAATAGAAGTCCTATTATGGCACTTAAAGCCCCAAAGCCAGCCATGAAGAGAATTCCTATGATGAGTCCACCTATAATTCCAGTTAACCCACCTTCAATTGGTGCGTCCTTTTTATCCCCACGTCCAATGTAGGTTGCCATTAAACCCCCAATTATAGGACCTAAAAAGAATAGGGGAAAGACAGAAATTGTTAAGACTATGGTTAAAACCGCATTGATAAGGGATCCCACAGCCACTGCTTTCCAATCTACCATTCATATCACTCCTTAATGCGTATTCCCTATTATATATCCCTGATTTATTTCATTATTATTTATTCATCATTATCTTCAGAAGAGGATGTTTCTTCAGAATCATCTTCCAATATTGCATCTACCGCCTGTTGTCTGGTCTTCATCACTGAACCTAGGATCCCACCACCAAGGCCTATAAGAATGTACACCGGTATAGAACCTAATGAATAGATGATTAGACCCCCTACTATCCTTTCAGAGAATCCTGAAATTGCATAGATTATTAGGACGTAGATTATTCCGGTGAAAAGTCCCATTAAAGCTCCGTGTACTGCCCCGATCTTAATGTTCTGGTTGGCCATGTATCCCACCACCACTCCAGCTATTATCAGGGCAATCACACCCCCCACTAAGGGGATAAACATTCCAAAAACAACAACCAGTACCACGGCCAGTACTGTTCCAATGAGAATAACTTTTTGATCGATCATGATTTTTACCTTCATATCTCCACTCATTTAGCAATATGAACCTTAGTATCTTGCCCTTAATAGTTAATGAATGTATTATATTATATTTTTTGAGTTTTGAGAAATATAGTTTTGCTAAAAAAATAGGGGAAATAAAATAAAAATTCTAATATATCTGATTTTGACTTTGTTTTTTATGCTTCTCCTTTTATCATGGCTCCAATGGCCCCGCCAATGGCCATCAGGATCATAACTCCAAAGAAGGCTATAAACAGGAATATTAAAGTCACTGTGGCCGCTGCGAATCCCAGTATGCCTAGAATTATGGTTCCAAATATGAGCATGAGTATGGACAGTACTATGGCTCCAAATAAACCAGATACTGCTCCGTTTGCCATACCATTACCGGCAGTTCCCCCCACCATGTAACCAACAACCATTCCAGCTAAGATGAGGCCAATAACCGAACCCACTGCAGGTATTATCACTGCGAAGATGGCTCCTAGAACTATGGATAAAATGAATCCTACAACTACTGCTCCCCATTCAATGTCCATTTTTTCACCTCTTATTTATGAAAAAAAATAAAAAAATAGAAAAATTTGGATTTTTCTATGCTTCTCCTTTAATTGCGGCTCCGATGGCTCCACCGATAGCACCGATAATTGCTTCAATTATGACTGCTATTATCAATGCTACTATGCCTACGCCTACTCCAGCTAATCCAGCCACTGCTCCACCGATAACCATTGCTAGGATTCCAACGATTATACCTGCTACAATCCCTACCAGTGCTCCGTGAATAGCTCCGTTTGCATAGCCTCCACCAACAGTGTAACCGACGTATATGGTTGCGATTAGATAAGCAATTATGCTCCATCCTGGAAGAACCATATCAATGATCAGTCCCAGTATTACTGCAATCACTAAACCAATTATAACTGGAGTCCATTTTACTTCTACCATAGTTTTCACCTCCCTCTAGTTCTAAAGTAAACATAACCTTAATTATTGAACCATGGTTTTAGCAGCATTGTATGCATCATACAAACCATAAAGCCAAACAACTACGAATAATATGAACGCAATGGTCCCTATAAAATAAATAGCAACCCATGATACCAATGCTAAGAAAAAAATTATGGCCCCCATCTTGGTTTTGCCAGCGTATATACTACCTATGCCCGGTAAGAAGAATGATATGACCACTGCTAACATTGGATTTGGCAAATTTCCCAACACTTCCCACCTCCCTTTAAATTAATACTAATTATATCATTTTATGTCATTAATATTTTTTTCCCTTAAATTTCCCATCCTTCATTAATCGAAACTAAAAATCAGTTGGATATCCCCAGTGAACATCAAATTACAAATCAATTTCTAAAAAAAACTATTGAAACTATTTCAATACAATATTATTCATGGTTCTCTCCATTTCCATACTTTTTTGAAAAAAAGATAAGAACTTAGAATACAAATATCAATACTATAGAAATTCACTTTATCACACTAGGTTAGGTGTCATTTTAAAATATTAAAGGACGGTGTCAAATGGTGTATTTCCTAATCCGTAACGGAACTCTAATCGATGGAAATGGTGGAAAACCTATAGAAAAAGCGGAAATTCTAATTAAAAACCATGAAATCATTGATTTAGGCGTTGAGGGTTCTTTGAAACTCCCCAGTGATAAGATCAAATACTTGGATGCCAGGGGCGGATTCATTCTCCCTGGTTTTATTGACTGTCATGTGCACATGATGTTCACGGGATTCCACTTTGAAGACCCTTTGTTCACCCCATTATCCCTTTATTTTTACCAGGCCACTCTTAATCTCAAACGCACCCTGAATGCAGGGGTAACCACTGCACGGGATGCAGGTATGGCTGATTTCGGAGTGAAAAGTGCGTTGGAGCAGGGACTCATCACCGGCCCCAGGCTCCAGATTAGTGTAATGCCCCTATCTACCACTGGAGGTCATTTCGATTTTCATCATAAATCAGGTCACCAGGTTAAGACAACCTATCCCGGTCTTCCAGATTCAGTTTGCGACGGGGAAGAAGAGGTTAGGAAAAGAGTTCGTGAAGTTTTAAGGGCCGGTGCAGATGTGGTTAAGGTTATGGTAACCGGAGGAGTGATCAGTGCCAATGACAGTCCTGAGCATCCCCAGTTCACCGCCGGAGAACTGCAGGTGATGGTGGAAGAAGCTTCCTTCCGTGGTTTACCAGTAATGGCCCATGCCCATGGATCATCCGGGATTAAAAACGCTCTAAAAGCAGGTATTAAATCAATTGAACATGGCACCTACCTGGATAAAGAATGCATCCCCCTATTCCTTGAAAATGATGCCTGGCTGGTTCCCACCATGCTGGTGCAACAGATAAATATGGAAAAATTGGAATCAGGAGAACTTCCTGAATTCAGCAGCGAAGATGCCGGGAATGTGTTCATTAAAGGTCTGGAAAGTGTTCAGAAAGCTCAAAAAGCAGGCATTAAGATGGTTATGGGTACTGACAGTGGTATAGGTCCCCATGGACAGAACCTGCGTGAACTGGGATTGCTTTGTAAGGCAGGTATGGATCCCGTAGAAGCTATACAGGCCGGCACTAAACACGCCGCAGAACTATTAGGATGCCAAGATAAGATCGGTACCATAGAACCGGGAAAACTGGCAGATGTAGTGATCTGTTCAACCAATCCCCTTCAGGATATAGATTCCCTGGGAAATCCGGATAATATAACCATGGTTATGAAGGGAGGTAGGATTTATAAAGATACTGAACATGATATCAGACTTTTAACTGATTAAAAAAGGATATTAACATGATATCTAACTTATAACTGGTTCAAGTGATGTTGAACAATGTTGGAGGATCAAAAACCTAATCAAATCAATATCTAACCAACATACAAGAATATTTAGGATTATATTGATATTGAACCTAAAATGAGACTTTTAGAATTATTAACGGCAATGATTTGAATAAACCATGAAAGGGCTGGATTAACATGGCAAAATATTCTAAAAAAAAGGCAGAAATCAAGATTTCAGGTATGCACTGTGCCTCCTGCGCATTGAATGTTGAAAAATCATTGCAGGGATTGGAAGGTGTTGGAGAAGCCCAGGTTAATTTTGGAACGGAGAAAGCCACTGTGGAATACGATCCAGATAAGTTAAAACTCCAGGATCTGGAGAAAACTGTGGAAGATGTTGGTTACGGTGTGGTGAATGAAAAGGTTATTATCAAGGTGGGAGGCATGACTTGTGCCATGTGTGTCCAGGCCATTGAAGGAGTTTTGGGAAAGATCAGTGGAGTGAGTGAAGTTAACGTGAATCTGGCTGCTGAAAAAGCCTTTGTAACCTACAACCCTCAGATGACCAGTGTGGCTGAAATGCGCCAGGCCATTGAAGACCTGGGATATGAATATCTGGGATTGGAAGGAGAAACCAGCGAAGATCAGGAGGAAAAAATACGGCAGGCTGATCTTAATGGTAAAAGGAACCGTTTTATTGTTGCTTTTGCTGTTTCCGTTCCGTTGATGGTGTTGATGTATGCAGGGGTGATGTTACCCTTTAACATGGCTTATTTCATGCTTGCAGTAACTATTTTGCCCTTTATCTACGTCAGTCACCCTATCTTTTCTGCAGGTTATCGTTCCCTCCAAAATCGTAACCTGAACATGGATGTGATGTATTCCCTGGGTATTGGTGTGGCCTTTATCTCCAGTATATTGGGAACCTTCAACATCGTGCTCACCCCTGAATTCATGTTCTATGAAACCGCACTGATGCTGGCTGGTTTTCTAATGCTGGGAAGGTGGCTGGAAGCACGTGCTAAAGGCCGTACCGGCACGGCTATAAAGAAACTGGTGGGTTTGCAGGCTAAAACTGCCACCGTTCTCAGGGATGATGGAGATGGAGAAGGTTTAGAAACCCAGGTACCAGTGGAGGATGTTCTGGTTGGTGATAACGTGCTGGTGAAACCAGGTGAACGGATACCAGTGGATGGGAAGGTGGTTTCCGGGGAAAGTTACGTTGATGAATCCATGATCACCGGGGAACCAATACCCTCCCTTAAGAATGCAGGTTCTGGGGTGGTTGGTGGGACCATAAATCAGAACGGGGTTTTAAAATTCCGGGCCGAAAAAATCGGTAAAGACACTACCCTGGCCCAGATAATTAAACTGGTTGAATCTGCTCAAGGATCTAAACCCCCTGTTCAGAGGATAGCTGACCGTGCAGTTAGTTATTTCATCCCCACCGTCCTTACCATAGCTATTGCTGCTTTCATAGGGTGGTACTTCCTCCTGGGGAGCACTCTACTCTTTGGACTCACCATCCTAATATCCATCCTGGTAGTGGCCTGTCCCTGTGCTCTTGGTCTGGCCACCCCCACCGCAGTGACTGTAGGGATTGGGCGGGGTGCAGAACTGGGCATACTGGTTAAAAATGGTGAAGCCCTGGAAATATCCGAGAAGTTAACTACTGTTCTCTTTGACAAAACCGGTACCCTGACAAAGGGAAAACCGGAAGTTACCAACATCATAGGAACTGCCACGGATGATAAAACTTTACTGTACATTGCAGCCAGTGTGGAGAAGAATTCACAACACCCCCTGGCCGAGGCAATTGTAACTAAAGCCCTGGATAATGATATAAAATTATCCGATAGTGAAGGATTCAACACCTTCGCCGGTAAAGGTGTATTCGCAACAGTTAACGGAAAATCTATTCTTATAGGGAACCGAACTCTGCTAATGGAAAATAATGTGGAAATAGTAGACGATGATGAAGAAATGATTTCAAAACTGGAAGAGGAAGGCAAAACTGCAGTTTTAGTTGCTTTAAATAATGCTTTTTCCGGTATTCTGGGGGTGGCCGATACCCTGAAGGAAAATACCCCTATGGCCATAAGTGAGCTTAAAAAGATGCACCTGGAGGTGGCCATGATCACCGGGGACAACCCGCGGACTGCTGAAGCCATTGCCCGGAAAATAGGTATAGATCAGGTAATGGCCGGAGTATTACCCGAGGATAAATCTGCGGAAGTGAAAAGGCTTCAGGATAAAGGAAAAGTGGTGGCCTTTGTAGGGGATGGTATTAACGATGCTCCTGCCCTGGCCCAAGCTGATGTGGGGATAGCCATTGGTAGCGGTACTGATGTAGCCATTGAAAGCGGGGAGATAGTACTCATCAATGACAACTTGCTGGATGCTGTGGCTGGAGTGCAGTTATCAGAGAAAGTGATGGGACGTATCAAACTAAACCTTTTCTGGGCATTTGCTTACAACACTATCCTCATACCAGTGGCAGCAGGATTGCTCTACCCCACTTTCGGGATTACTTTCCGCCCGGAATATGCTGGTCTGGCAATGGCCCTGAGCTCAGTTACCATAGTAACCCTCTCACTACTTCTAAAGGGTTACATACCTCCATCTAAGAAGTTAGGAGTAGTTTGAGAGATTTAAAACTTAAAATTAAGTTTAGAGATTGAAAATAAGGGAATGATGAGGAAATAAAAGATTTATGGTAAGAAGGTAGGTAGGTCTAAAAAAATAAGAACTAGGAATACCTATCATATATCACAGGGAATTTTGAGGTGATTAAGATGGCTGTAGATCCAATCTGTAAAATGGACGTTGATAAGGAAAGTGCCAAATGGGTTAGTGAATATAAAGGGAAAAAATACTACTTCTGCGCCCCGGGATGCAAAAAAGAATTCGATGATAATCCTGAAAAATACGTGGAAGAATAGGCGAAAAATGCAAATTAAGATTAACAATTGAATTAGACGTAACAGAGGGATTTCATGGGAATTCTGGACTCAGTTACTAAGAAAGCTACTAAAGAACTGGAAAAACAGGCTAAAGGATAAGGTAGTAAATAAATAGAGAAAAGAGCTAAAACTGAGCTTAAAAAACGTTTCAAGATTTAATTTGAAGCGTTGGCACAGCAATCTTTTTTCTATGCATCGCAACTTTCCTTCTTAATTAGGGATATTGGATTAATTATTTTTCTAACTTAAATATTCCTGTTAAAAATAAGTTTATAAGAAAAATATCAAATATAATCCTATGAATGAATTAATTAGGAATATTGAATGCATTTAATTTAAGAAAAAGCTGATAAATAAAGATAATAGAATAAATGATTCCACAAGTCCCATTGTTTGTATGTCGATGCACGCCAATGTTTTATAAGAGTTTTATACTGAGGGGGCACCCCTCTAATATGAGGGGCAATTTAACATAGGCCTTGGTGTCTGATGTGGGTTTGGTAAGAGCGTGTGAGAAGTAAACCGAGGATTAATAAATCCTTAAAGGATTATAAATCTTCAATACACATCCACCTTCATAACTTCTCTTAAAACTGCAGTTGCGTAACAACCCTTGGGAATGGAAAAACTCACCAGAACACCCTCATCAGTTGATTCAGCAGAAACATCCCATATTTTAAAGCGCATAGCCCTGCGTATACCATGACTACCCAGTTTAGGCATCTGGGGCACGGTAAAATCCTCAAGTTTCAATTTCTCCTCACCCAATATCTTCTGCTCCATTTCTCCCAGTTTACCACCGGCCAGTGGCACTTTACTACCGTAGAGTGGTGATGATGGATGGGCCTGGAAGTTTTTAATTTCATTATCAATTTCTTCTTCTGAAAATTCGTGGATCAGATGTTCTTCATTATCAATTAAAATATCTCCCTTCACGTACTGGTCAATACCAAGCTTGGTACGTTCACTAACCGCCCTGTTGAAAAGATATGACTGGTATGCATGGACAAACATCCTGCTCAGAGGTTTAGGGATGCTTCTAAGTGCCAAAATATAGGATTTCTCCGTTAATTCGCCCCTTTTTTTCATCTCCTTGATTAGGGCACGTAACATCATCTTCTCGTATCTCATCCCACTGGGCATTGACTCCAGAGACTCCTCCAGTTCCCCTTCATCATAAAATCGACGGGCCTCCTGGATGTGTTTTGGCTCAGTATCGTAAGGATGTCCAATGTAACGGTCCACCGCCTCCTTTACACCCCCCATGATTAATGCTTTACCCACCAGGTGGGTGTTGGGACGGTCCTTACCAAAACGCTGGTATCCATAATAATTAGGCACTCCCCTCTCCTTTAACTGGTTAAGTATTTCCTGAGCTTCCTGAGCAGCTGCACCAGGATCCTCAACATCTCTTACCATTAAACGGAACTTGTTCCCCACCAGTTGCCCCATTCGAAGTTTCTTCTGATTGGGAATTATGTCAATAATTTTAACATTATGGAGCTTTTCTCCCAGCCCCTGGAGTTCTTCAGGGGTTTTGTTACTTACGCATATCCACTGTCTGGTGACTGCCTTTTTATCCTTCATTCCTGCAAAGCCCATTTGCTTTCGGTTTATTTTAAGTTCACGGGCAATGTCTAAAAGCACATCCAGAGTGGTCCTACTATTTTTCTCAATCCAAAGCCAGGTGTTTGGCCCTTCACCACTGGGATTATTTTCCGGGATTTCCTCCACATAGAAATCCTCATTTTTGGTTCTGATCTGCCCCCCTATCCCTTTTTGAGGGGTGAGATATGTTTCTGCATTTAACATGATGCTCTCCATTTGACTATAAATTTGATGTTTTCCTTACTTGGGACGTGTCCTAATTTGGTAAAGATAAGATTATGTAAAAAAAATGTTTCAATGTATTTTATATTGGGAATGGATTAACTAATAGATAACGGATTTTTACAAGTAAAAAATAAATTCTTCCATATGAGGGAAAGTTGAAAGAGGAGGGAGTGATCATTATGAGTACGGTGAAAATAATGCCCTGTCTGGATATGAAGGACGGTAGGGTGGTTAAGGGTGTTCATTTTGTGGATTTGAAGGATGCTGGTGATCCAGCTGAAAACGCAGCATTATATCAGGAAGAGGGGGCAGATGAACTAGCCATGCTAGACATTGCCGCCACACTGGAGAACCGTAAAACCCGTCTGGAGTGGGTGGAAAAGGTTTCAGGAGTTATTGACATGCCCCTTACAGTGGGTGGTGGAATTTCCAGTTTGGAAGATATTGATCTCACCCTGAAGGCTGGGGCAGATAAGGTGTCCATGAACAGTGCTGCTGTTCAAAACCCGGAAATGGTAAGGGAAGCTGCCCTAGAATATGGGAAGGAACGGATCACCGTGGCGGTTGACGGATGCCGCAACAGTGCCATGCCCTCGGGATTTGAGGTGGTGGTGTCTGGGGGAACTAAAACAACCGGTATTGATGCTGTAAGCTGGGCTACGCAGTGCCAGGAACTGGGTGCCGGAGTTATTCTCCCCACAAGTATGGATGGTGATGGAACTCAGGATGGTTACGACCTTGAATTCACTAAAGCAATCTCAGATGCAGTTTATCTACCAGTTATTGCATCTGGTGGTGCAGGTAAGCTTTCAGACTTTAAAGATGCAGTTTTGAATGGTGGTGCATCCATATTACTGGCAGCTTCAGTTTTCCACTACCGTTTATTGAGTGTTGGAGAGGTTAAAGAATATTTAAATGAGAATGGGATTAATGTCTACCTTTAATACTTTAAGATTTTATCGAAGACTTATCATCCTTTTTGACATATTGAAAATATAGACCGCCTATCCTTGATTTACATACATTTAATGTATTCTTTACCATTGCATTGCGGTAAATTAACTTGATTTGCCAATGAAGAGTTAAAATTACTCCCTGTTCCTATCCATAGGATAAGTAATAATATTTATATGTTCTTGAACAGACACCAAGAAGAGAGGCGATTTATTGAAGTCTAAATTCAAGTTTTTAGAAAAGAAGATGGGAGATTTAAAAAATAAAATAAAGTGCCATCCTCACCATCAGCTTATTTTAGGAATAGTAACATTTTTTTGCCTCTTTCTAGTTATGGTACCCATCTACAATGTTTATTCTGCTGAGGAATCAACAACACAGCCAGTAGTCCAAGAAATGTTGGGAAATGAATCCTACGGATCAGTGCTGAAAGAAGGACCCTATGGTAACTCCAGTTCACCAGTGAAGGTGGCTTATATTGTGGGGCAACATCCCAGGGAGTATGAGGCCCATAAAGCTGTGGCTGAAAATGTTAAAGAAAAATCAGGTTCCTTGAAATACTGTTACTATCTTTATTACATTAATGTAACTCATTTTGCCTCTGATTTTTCAAAAGGAAGAATGAACGGGCAATTATTATCCAATAAGTATGTAGTTTCTGATATTGCCCGGGAAAATTTCTGTTTGGCCATTGATGTTCATGGAACAGACGGGGAATATTGTAAAAAAGTTTTCTTATTTACCCCTATCCCCAAAGGTTGCTCTCTGGATATTGCATATAACTTAACCAGTACCATGGAGGGTGTTCCCTATTACACTGCACCCAACCCCAGTAGTACCGCTTACACTACCGTTCCCCTTATTAAAAAAGGTGTTCCTGCTATTGTTTACGAATCTTTTACTGACCAATCTTACAATATGATTAAAGAACAGGATAAAAAGTTTGTTTTGGGCGTGGATAAACTCAATTTAGGCCCCAATCCTTGTTATTAGATTTTAATCTTTAAACATCTGTTGATGTTGTTCTACTGATCATGGTCTGGAAAAAAATACAATAATGGGCAACAGATGGTGAAAAAGGTCAGATTTTTAGGGTAGATTTTTGCCGCAAGTAGCAATCTATAAATATTAAACATTGTCTTATGTGTAATTAACACAGTACTCTTTTTTCGCAAGTGTGTAATTTTCGTACATTGTATAAAATGTTAAATATGTAAAAGACACACTTGTAATACATGGATGATATCTCCACAGATCCTTTACTCCAAGAATATCTCGAAGAAGACCGTGCCGAGTCAACTAAAAAAAGAATTAAAATTTATATACAACATTACAGCAACTTCTTAGAACAACCTCCAACTGTTTTTATAAAAGAAGCTTGGAAAGAGAGTAAAACTGAAAAACCCCCATGGGAACGCATCGGAGATTATGGGCTTAAAAAGAAGCTCAAATCATTTAAAGAATATTTAGAATCAAAAGATTACAGTGAACGTACAGTTAAAGAATCAATTTCAGCGGTCCGGTCATTTCACCTTTACTATGAAGTTACATTACCAAAAACTACTTTTCAATATAAAGAAACTGACACTACTCATAGAGTGGTGAAAAAACTTTCAGATCTCCCAGGTAGAGATGAAATCCATGAAGCCGTTACTGTGGCCAAACCAATGATGAAGGCCATAATACTCACCATGGCCAGTAGTGGGATGGAAGCCAGTACTATACAAAGATTAACAATTGAAACATTCACCGACAGCCTCGGCGACATGGCCATTACGGATAAACACGACATGTTAGACCTGGAAGAAACCAGGAGAAAACTTGAAAGAGTTAATGGCCCCATAGCAATGTGGAATGTTCGCCGTAAAAAGTTAGGATTAAAAGGCCACAATTATTTCACCTTATCCACTCCAGAATCAATAGATTACATTTTACGCTACCTAAAAGATCACCCGGCCAACTCACCAGAAGAAAAATTATTCAGAAATCGTGACAATAAGGAAATTGAGGAGTCCGTATTCAGCAGATATTTCACCAGAGTGAATGACCAGTGTAACTTTGGAAAATTAGGCAGGTATATCTATTTTAGAAGTCACAATCTCCGTAAATTCTTTGGCAATAGTATGGATCCAGTTTTGGGAAGACGAGACACAGACTATCTAATGGGCCATCAAAGAGAAAAAGACATGGTTAGCCGTTCATATTACCAGCCCGACATGCAAGCTTTGAGGATTTTATACAAGGAGCATATGGGCAGAGTCACTATAACGGAAAAAATCAAATACCGAAAAGTGACTGATGAACAGCTCCAGGAATTGAAAGAAGGGGAAAAAATGAGAGATGAGAAAATACAAAAATTAGAAGAAATGGTGTTAGAACTATTAAACAATGTGAAATAATTAATTATGGCAACTGGAAATGAGGCTGATTTACAAACTTTCGAAAACTGGAAAAACCAGAAAGCAAGAAAAAGTCATCATTATGTGAAGGCAATTCATCATATTAACTTTGACATGTATTAGTGAATGCCTATCTGATTATAAGATCTTATTTTTCTTTAATCCCAGTACTTGTAAGTTTAACGTGTTCCACACCTCTAAGGCTCATAACTTTCTCTCTGATTTCTTGAATGTCGTTTACATTACCGTTCACAACAATGACTTCCAAGTACTGTTTTTTGGTCATGTGGAAATGCATAACTGCATTTATGTATTCCTTGTAGTCCTGCTGGACGTTAATAAGATCCTCCATGGCACCGGCAAAATGACGATCTTGAATTACAGTTATTATTCCAATTCTTTCAGCTTCAATCTCATTTATCCACTGGTAACGGATTATATAATCTTTTAATGCATGCCTCATGCCTTTAGATCTTGATTCAAATCCTCCGTCATGAAGTACTTCATCAAATTCTTCTAATAATTTTGAGGATATTTTCACATTTGCCTTCATCTGAGAAATTCCCCCAACTACGTTTTGTTAATAATAATATTATGATATACTATTTTATTCTTAATGGTAAAATCAAATCATTTTCTCAAACTTTAGGCGGTGTTTTTTTCAAACCAATGATGAGAGTAAGTGAAATTGTGTAAGAGTTAAAATTTAAAACCATTTAGTATAGATTCAAATGAAAAAAATACAAAGATTTAAAATTAAAAAGTAATACAGAATCGTTCTGTTTTGTAATTCCGAGCTATACAACCCATCTTTAACTTTCCATTAATTTTCTTACAGCAAGATAAACAACCAACACATTTAGTTGGATCGACTTTAATTGATTCATTTTCTAAATATAATGCATTAACTGGGCATATCACTGTACAAACGTCACACCCAACACAATTTAAAGGTTTTTCTAAAACTAATCGTATCTGTCGCCTTTGTAACTCAATATTACGTTCAAAATATAGTTTAGAACCCTCTATTTTATAACGGTCTGCAACAATAAAGATTAGCTGCTGTATTTTTTCTAAATACTCCTTTTTACCTTCTAAAACAAAGCTATTTTTATTATTAGTCATTTTTAAAACTTTAATTTTATTATAATTAGTTGCAAAGCTCCGCCATCCTTTCTTATTATATCTGTTCCTGAAGTTCGCAGGTAGATTTCTTGAAAAATCTTTTATGATATTTTTGAACTTCTGAAAATTTTCTCCCTCAAGGTCCCTGGCCAGCTCCCACTCTGATCTGGTAGTGTAAGGACAGCACCAGCAACCAACACGTTTAACCCCATGGTCATAAAGGGGATTGTATTTAAGTTTATTTTCCCTTATATAATCCCAGACATCTTCTTCAGACCAGTATAAAATAGGGTTTACCTGGAAAAACGTGTATCTTTTATTTACATTGATGAAGGGATCTGCATTAATAACTTCATATTTAGACCTTCTGTCTGATTCATCTGACCTTATACCGGTTAACTGATAAAAATTACCGGTTTTTATTGCATGCTTCATAGAAAGAGCTAGTTTTAATACTTTACAACACCATTTGAGGCGTTTTGATGGTGGGCATATCCTTCGACAAAATTCAAAAAAATCGATCTTTGGTATTACATCTTCTATGTTGTAGTTTTCTTTCATCTGTTCAACATAACGCCTGGAAATAGTAAATTCAAGTTCTGAATTAATATAAACAGATTTATTAAGCCCTGCTTTTTTAGCTATATCCATAACAACCAGAGAATCTTTTCCACCGGAAAACATCACCACTGATTTAGAAAAATCTAAGCTCTTGATCTGCGCAGTTGCTTCTTCAACTAGATCTTGGTTCATATAATCACTCGGTAAAAAAATAAAATTAAACCAGCCGTTTCTGCAATTCATTACTTATTACTTCACCTAAATCCAGTCCTTTTAAGCATGCATCATTATAATCAATTGTAAACATTTTTTTACTCTCATTTAATGCTCCGGGCTGAATAAAAAGAAAATCAGTCAACTTACCAATGAACTGCACAGCTATAAACGGTATTGCATTGAACTTCAAAGCAAACTTTTTTAAAGTCCATATCTGCTTTTTATATATCTTAATATTCGTTGTTTGCGTTGATTTTACTTCAAAAACAAATATAGTTTCTCCATCTCCCGCGATTACGTCTGGGAGACTCACGCCAGAACTTTGAAGCCGTGCAGCCATGAAACCCCTATTTGTTAAATTATTTACCAGGTTTCTTTCATGTTCTATGCCTTTTTTCTTTATCTCTTGCACACTTTGTAACATTTTTTCACCTTTTTGTAACACAACTTATATATAATAAGATTTTTTAATATTAAAGTATTACTAATTTATGTGAGGTGAAGAAATTGAAAAAACCGAAATTCACTGAAAAAATTAGAACCGAAGCTGTCGTTGCTTCTTTTTTGCTCGTTTTTTTAATCGGCTGCGGTTTGTTTTTCGTTACAGGTTCTAATGACACAGGCGAAACCTTAGCACTTTCAGAACCCCAACCACTTGGAGACACTGTTCAACCTGCAAACGAAACTAGTTTTGTCGATGAAACGCTCGGATCTACAGGTTATTGGTATATTGCCAAAATCCCTGGAATGGTCATGACTCTTGTCCCTAACTACAGAACTACCTACTCAATATCAGAGCTGTCCGGTACGGTTGTAAATGCTGCTGATAATGTTCCTAGTTCTGAAAATTCCGACACAGGGTCATTACAGATTATTCAAGGGGATAATGGTGAAATATCACTAGTTGACGACAATGGAGAATCTATTGACTGGAATGACCTACCCGAGGACGTTAAAAATGACTTAAAAAAGTTATTCCCTGAACTCTTTGACGATATCGATGATCAGACTTCTGATAACAACGAAACCATTGAAAACAACGGAACTGTTGCAGATAATGAAACTGAAGACGAAAACAGTACATTTAACTACACTGAAGCAGAAGAAGAGGACCTGAACATATCTGACGTTGAATATGGTGAAGATGATGGGTTTTCAGATGATTTTGATGATGAAATAAACCCTGATGAAAATGAGACCCAGAATGACACTCAGGATCCAACTCAAAATGAGACTGAAAATAACACAAACACCACAATCGACACTGGAAACAATGAAGTCGGCCAGGTTGAAGAAGTTAATCCGCTGGATGATGAAGAAGAGTTCCCTGAAGACGTTCCAGTGGACCTCCCAGATGAGGACTGGATAAATGACTGGATAAATGGATGAAATTTAAATAAGCTTGGATATGGGAGCAGTTACCCCCTTCAAATTTCCTCCAATCTTAACTCTCCCATATTTTTGCTTAAATGCCATTTAAATGCCGTGGAGATGCATGTGAAAGAAAATGAAAAAACTGAAAAGAAATTTATTGTTTTTAGGTCGCTTTTAAACATGAATACATGCACAAATGCAGATTTAAGCTCATCTAGTAATGAGAGGAGGTGAAAATATCGAAAAGCTATACCGAGTATTTATATGCCTTTTAGTCGCTGCCATGGGATTCGGTGTATCTGTACCTGCTGCTTGTGCTGCAAACGCTACTTACGACGATTATTACATTACAGGAGGTGAATTAGTAAGTAACGACACAGGTATATCGTACCAGATCACCAAATCGGACAACACTACATCCGTGAAATGGAATAGATCCATAACTACTGATGGAGCTGTCGGTTTACAGAAGTACACAGCATTAGTACAGTCAAACCGGGCTGACGAATTTCGACTAAACGCAATAAACAAATATACCGGTAACAATCGTTGGAGTATGTCATTAGACCAGGCATATAGTAGATTGCAGTTCATTGGAGGTAAATACGCTGTTTTGATGAATGCAAATAAATTCATCCAGCTCAACCTGTACACGCATAAGATCGTAACGGGAAAAACCTACGATAACCCTGCCGACACTTTCTTTGGTCTGATTAAGTCAAAAAAGAACGGAAACTACTACGTTATGACAATAACGAATGAAACTAACTTCAAGTTCTTTAAACTTAATCCGTACTAGTGCCAGTACCCTGCAAAGATCCCTTTTTTATTTTTTTTTAAAAAAATAAGTAGTTTAGTATAACATCAAAGGAGGTTTATACATGCATAATTTTGCACAATTTATAACCAAAGTTGTTAAAAAAACTATTACGGGCGAGAATACAAATGTTTTGACTATCATGAACCGTCTAACCCGTCAAGTTAAAGATGTGAAGATAGATTCATCCAAACTTGTTAAAATGGAAGCCCCGGGATGGTTCTGGAGCGATGAACTATCGGGTTATCTAATTTTTGGTAACCGGGGATATTATCCGCCATCATGTGGTAACGTCGATGCGAAAGCCTGGATCGTGCTCAATGGTGATATGGATGTGAGGGATTAATATGAATTATATTTACATTTTACTGTTAATCAGTGCGGTTTTAAATGTTTTAATGAAGGTGTATCCTCCATGAAGAAAAAAATATTTACTTTTCTGGTTTTTTTATTTTTAACAATTAATGCCAGTTCTGCTGCTCTTTATGCTTCTGATGTTGAAGTTGCATCCGAAATCAGTAATAATGCATACATGTTGGATGAAGTTACTGATGGAATTTTTAAATTCTTTAAATTGAAGGTGATACAATGAAGAAAATCTTAATTGGTCTCTTTTTTGTTTTATTAGTTTGTGTCATGGTCCCTGCTTCCTCAGCTTCTGATGAACTTTATGCCCCTGACTTGAAAGTATCTAGATATACTCAAGACACCGGGTCTTTTACTGTTGTAAATGATGGTAAGAAGAATAGCCCTTCAGCAGGATTTGACGTTCTGGTTTATTATAAAAAATTTGATGATACATCCTATAAGGCTGTTTACCATACCAGTGATGTTATCGCTCCAGGTTATTCCAGAAGTTTTGTGGGTGCATCAGCAGCATCCAAGGAAATTAAATATGGTTTGATCCGTGTAAATCCCTACAAAAAATTCCAGGAACAGAATTACAACAACAACATACGCATCTTTTCTGTGATACCGTGCAAAGTCTCCAATTATAATGCCACTGAACAGACATATTATAACGATGGAGGCTATTACTGGACCACCGCCCTTAGCGAGAACAACGGTTATGCCTGGGCGGATGGAAACTCCACAACCTGCGCAAATGGTGGATACTCTCCTTTACTATCCACAAACCCCATTAAAACAGGCTATAATTATTATCTGGGCTACTGGGGACGGCAACACCACTGGACATGGGTAAACAATCCATTATACGTAAATGGTGTTGAAATTCTAGGTAATTACAATGGAAATCGATACAGGAGTAACTATGTAGCTGTTTCAGGAGTAACCAACAACCCCAATATGCACATATATGTTGATGTAGGCTATGCAAAGCAACTGGTTTATAATACTGCTAAAGGACTATGGGAAGGTTATATAGGTTATACAAGTGCTAAACTCAGAAATAATTTATTAATCAAAATTTACAGTGACAGAACTGGAGAAGATGCGACTCAAGACATTGTTGACTATGTTTCCAATGTCGAAGTTTACACCTGCTATATAAAAAATTCCTGGAGCTGGTTTTACTGAAAAATTTTTAATCTCAGGATCTGGACCTGCATCAAAAACTAAACAATTTTAATTTTTTTTTATAAATTCGATTCACATACTGAAATCGTATTTAGTCGTTTATAATCAGGAAACTTCCTTTTAAGCTTATATTTTACCCATGTATCTATCTCTATAAGTTTCTTTTTTTGATTAAACACTTTAACTGTGTCATATATCTCAATAATCATTAACTTATCTCCGTCACGATAATATTGCTCTCGTTCTGACTGTTTTTAATTGAAATGTTCTTGTTTACCATAGTCTCATCGACCTGGACCTGAACATTAATGTAAGTCTTGGCGTTAGATGCGTTAGTCGTATTATTTTCCACTGTTGTTGTCGGTTCTATTGCAGCTGCAGAGTCAATCAATGTAAATACTTGATAGTTCATGAGCACACCTCCAGCCACCAGTATCACTAAAAAGAAAAACAAAGCCTTTTCCCGATTTGTACCAGTTTTTACCCGGTTCTTCTCCCCCATACAGACAAATATGGTTTTCTTGAGAGGATACAGGAGCCGGACCCCATGGGAAGTTAACATATCCAGAACCAGATGTGAGAAGTACGCAGCTGCAATGATGATGAAGATCTGATTTACCAGGCATAAACCCATGAGGACCAGGAGGATCCAGATGTTATGAGTTTCCCTGTTATGTTTTTCCATGAACATGTAATCCAGGAGATCCGGGATCACAGCTGCTGCACCTGCCAAAAAAATATAGAACGCACTGACTGGAATATTCAAAATATACATTACCAGCAAAGTAAAAATTATTCCACCGGCAATATGTGTGTAACTCCTCATTTCTAGCCTCTCCCAACGAAAATAAATGTTCTAAATACGATCAGACCGAACCAGATACCAGCCAGGAGCATTGATGCAACGTATGCATTATTGGCAGTTGCTAATTTGATATACGAAAAAAGTCCCATTGCAGTAATTATAGCAAAAACAGAATATTTAACGTCTATCTCTTCGTGCATTTCCTCCCTGATGTGTTCCATCTGCCTGAAAAGTGTGTATGCAACCGCTTTGAAATTTTTTGAATAGCTCGCCACTATTACGATGCTATCTAGATTAATCAAGAAACCCCAAGTATCTGCAGCCAGTTGCGTTGTTCTTTCAAAATGATTGAAAAGGATCACTATTTTTTTATTCTTGGTTTTCTCTTCAATCAGTTCTTTGAGCTCCTCAATTGTTTTCCTCCTGAGTTTCTCCTTTTTTTCAAATCCCAATTTTTCAGAAATCTCTACCAGTTTCTGCTTGGGTGGTACTGGGTCCTTTATGAATACTGCCGTCCACCGGTTCGCCAGGTCCGGTAAAAACTTGTGAACATCCTCCCGATACACCAGCACACTTTTATTACTGTTAACGCAGTCAAAAACTTTATGCTGAATCATATATTTTATTATTACTTTATGTGATTTTTATGTTTTTCCCCCATATTAAAAGAAGAGGGGGAGAGAGCTAACCGTAACACGGTGATGTAGTACACATGTTCCCCACCTCCAACCAAAATAAAAACTGTTCTATAATCCATTAATCAACCCTTCCATAGCCAGAATATAATTTTCCTCTCCAGAATTGTAAAAAAGCCAGCGCCCAAAAATTCGACAGCCCTGGTGAGCGAATCAGCCCTGAAGGGTCTATCCTCTCCCCCGTTCCGTTAAAGGTTGGGGTTGGGGGCCAACAAGCCCTGAATCGTTTCTTCCATCTAGTTTAAATTGTTGTTATATAATGGTGCTAGGCCGTATCTATGTGTGAAAAACCACCCGTGAGTCGTCTCATTATGCAATTTTCTTAGGTGTTAGCCTCTGCAACATTAACAACCCAATTAGACGACTCGCTATAAACAATACCGCTGCCGGGGCCCCAGATTTGAGTGGAAATTTTCGCCTAAAATAAATCCCGCCGAAGGCGGCTAACTTGCGAAAATTGGAACGTCCTGAAAGGCAAATCTGGGGGGGCAGCATTAAAAATAAAAACAAAAGAAAAATGAATTCCAATTTCAATAACAATCCTAACAACAATCCCAAAAGTAAAAATAGAAGCCAAAACAACAATAAAATTTATTTGATAATATTTTTTGCCATTAGAAATAATTTAAAGAGAGATAATAATTTTTTTAATAATAATTGGAATAAGAACAACACCAGCAGCAGTAAAAACAATAGCAACAAGAGCACCGGCACCAGCAGTGGATCCACCACTCCCACGACCATGAACAGCAACAGCAACAGCACTAGTAAGAGCTACAGATCTAGCAGTAAGTACAGCAGTAAGAAATCCCGCAGCTCTAAAAAAATCATAAAAATTAACATTGATTCCACATTACCTGGGGGTTTCCCCCAGCCACAGCCGCACATCTGCAAGAGCCCGTACACTCTACACCCTAACATAGTATCTAAGCGCAAAAGTCAAAGCGACGTAGTGAATGCCGGCAGCCGGCTGACGCCTGAGACCGGAATTCATGGTGGGGACCCTCGGAGTAAAAAATGACATGGTGGGGACCCTCGAAGTCGAATTCATGGTGGGGACCCTCGGAGTAAAAAATGACATGGTGGGGACCCTCGAAGTCGAATTCATGGTGGGGACCCTCGGAGTAAAAAATGATACGGTGGGGACCCTCGACAGCCTGATTTAATAGTGCTCGTGGTGGGGCCCCTCGAAGGGGGCGGCTTCCTCGATAATCTTAAATCAGGTGTCGTGGGGCGGTTCCTGTGTCATTTTTTCGGAGTGGGGCGGTTCCTGTGAATTCGACTGAGTGGGGCGGTTCCTGTGTCATTTTTTTCGGAGTGGGGCGGTTCCTGTGAATTCGACCGCTGAATTTATGGTGGGGACCCTCTGAACAAAAAAATTGCCGGTGGGGCCCCCGAAGTCAGGATTTATGGTGGGGACCCTCGACAGCTTGATTTAATAGCGCTCGTGGTGGGGCCCCTCGAAGGGGGCGGCTTCCTCGATAATCTTAATCAAGTGTCGTGGGGCGGATTCCCTAAATTCTGACTGAGCGGGGCGGGTTTCGTCAATTTTTTTGTGAAGTGGGGCGGTTCCTGTAAATTCAGCGAAGAGGGGCGGTTCCTGTGTCATTTTTTACGGAGTGGGGCGGTTCCTGTGTATTCCGGTTGAGGGCGGCTGACGGATGACGGCCTGAACGGCCACGTCCGCTTTGACTTTTGCGCTAGGTCAAACCTAATGGTACAACAGAGCCATTCAGGAAACAGAACCACAACAAAAATGTTATCACAAAACCACCGTAAAGCTTATACAACCTGCCTTTTTTGTCCTGAGTTCAACTGTGAAGGCAAATGCATTAAGCAGCGACTAAATTAAACTACTTAAGCACTGAACCACAACATCACTGAAGCGCTACAGCATTAAAGCCAACTTGTTGGTGTTGAACCTCCTGGGAGTGTCCAAAGAGGGCTATCTTCCCTGCTCAAAGAAGAACGCAAGAAGCTTGAAAAGCGTTTAAAAGTCCTTAAAATGGCCTAATAAAGTGATTTAAAGAGTTTTTAACGCCAATAAAAACGTAGGCATGGTGCAAATTTTTAAAAACTTTTAGTTTATTTGTTTACTCTTTAGAGATTAAAATCCCATAACATAACTCACCAAAACTATCAGAGTAAGTAAACAAGCTATCTGTGTGAATAGTCCAGCCATAACTATCAAAATGTTTTATCTGTTCCGTAAACATTGGTTCACAAAATTTTAATAGTTTCCATTCCCTTACCATTAAAACCACATCCTACCTAAAAGATAATTTGTAATTTAGTTCTATATTTGGTTGTTTAAGTTGTTGCAAAGACTTTAACTGTTCCTTTAACATTTATACTACTAATAATCAGTCCTTTAATCCCTGATTGCGTGAATTCCATTGTACCATTCAAACCAGTGGTTGAAACATCCAAAGTTTTAACATCAAGTCGATTTTGCATATAATTAGAAGGTTCTTGACCTTCAGCTGGTGCCACATTAAAAGCATAAACTGACATTCCTCCACCACCACCCAAATAGGTCATTCCCACATTGTCTTGAGTTATATTTTGGTATTCAATCTTAACAGATTTCGCACCGTCTGGGATTGTTACATTAATATATGAGAATATACTTTGTGAATTAGGCTGTTTAGGAAGATTAAATTCACCTATAATTTTTTCATTATTACTTGAAGTACATCCCGAAACCATCACTACAATAATTAAAATAGCTACAAATCCCAAAATAAAAGTTTTATCATTTTTCAAACCTAAACCCCCATAATACAATATTATTATTAATTCTAGTCAGAATCTTTTTTTAATACTAATTTCAAATCTTCAGTGTAAGAGTTGTTGTTAAGGAAAATATTAAATGGTTGTGAGTATTATTTTATTTGATAGGTATCTTAATATATTTTTTAAATGGAATTAGGAGGGGTGACTTGTGGATGAATTTCCTAAAAAGCTTAATTTATTTAAATTAGTATTTAGTGGTGATAAATCTATTTATAAATATGACAATATTCCTGAAGAATGTAATGATGACGAGTTTAGTAGGAAAGGGAACGTATATTATTCACTTAAACGTCATGCCGGCAATGAAATAGTTGATTTTGATCCATATCTTATCCGTAAAATAATTGATAATGAGTTTAAAAATAAATTAAAAACCAGCGGTTATGAACTTCAAGGCAGGTATAATGCATACAAAACTTCTAGTGAAACAGATTATGGTATTTTTAAGTTATTTGAGGGGTTTGAGTATCGTTTTATACCAATAAAAAACGATTTATTCCTTAGCATTGATTTTAAGTTGGTAATTAAAACTTCAGCATCAATTGAAGAACTTTCAGGTGTTTCGGAGGACCTATTACTAGGCAGTTCTGTTGAACTTAAAGATCCGTCTCTTGAACGCAATAAGGGTAAACTAATTGAAATTTGTAATGATGAATGCATTGTTAAGTTATATGGGGGTAATCGTGAGTCTATTAGTTCTTCTATTGTATATCCCTTATGTCGTCCAGAAAGATTAAGACTAATAACCAGAGAAACAGGTAATTTTGTAGATGTTGTTGGATTGCAACGAAGGAAATCTCTTTTCCATCCTAGAAGACGTTTTTCCAAGATTAAACAAATAGTTAAAAGTCTCAATGCTGAAAATATTTTCCCATTAACCATAGAAAATATGACCATTGAAATGTTAGAAGAGTTTTTACCAATTGAAGAAGTTGGATATTCTACTGAATTCTCGCCAGAACTAGAACCTTATGATACAGATACATCTTATGATGGAGTAACATTGAAATGTGACGAAAAGTTAGATGAACCAATTTTAGAGTTTTATGGTGGAGATTCATATAATAAACCATTTCCAACTAACTATCCTCCCTATTCAGAAGTAGAAACTATATCAATAAGGTTTTACTTTCCAAAAGAGAAGCTTACAGATATTCAACAACTGACTAGAGGGTTAGATATGTACCTTAAAAGGTACTATAATGCTTTGAATGTTGATATTGATCTAAATCCACTTGACTATGATGCACTAGATGCGCGGTATGTTGAAGAAATTAAACATTCACTGGAACACTACCTAAGATTCAACGACAGATTCGAAATTGGGGTTGTATATGTTCCTGAAAGTATGAAATATCGCCATAATAGTCCTTATTATACATTAAAAGCACATTTTGCATCATTAGGGATTCCAACTCAGATGATAACTGATAAATCATTCGCACGTTCTCCATATTCACTTAATTATACATGGTTCAACATGTGCACTGCAATCATCGCTAAGTGTGGAGGGATACCATGGGTACTCAAAGAAAGACTTGAAGAAACAGATATTATCATTGGTATGTCTTCTTCTGCTAGATTATCAAACATAGGAGAGGATGTGCATGAAAATAGGTATGTAGGATTTGCTAATGTGTTTAATAAATATGGTAGATGGTGCTATTTTTGTGGAACAGCCAATGAATATGACAGTTCAGCAGCTTTGGATCAAATTAAAGAAATTCTAGACGACATTGAAAGATATTATTCTACTAATGAGTACATTTCACCAAAGAACATTGTTATCCATAATAGTAAACGAATGAGATATAATTTTGAAAGGAGAGTTTATGAAGTAGTGAAAGAATTGTTCGGTAATGACTGTCAATGTGCATTTATTACCATTGACGAATCACATAATTACCGTTGTTTTGATTTAACTTCAGGGGATGGAAGTTTATCAAGAGGCTATTTCATCTATTTAAATAATAAAGAAATATTATTGAGCACAACTGGAAAGTCAGAATTGGGAAAAAGATTGATGGGAACGCCTAGAGCGCTTCATATTATCGCTCATCAGTACCCTGATAAATTTTTAAGCCTAGAAAATGTAGCAAAGCAAGTACTAGCTCTTACAAAGCTAAATTGGGCATCAATTACTCCTGTACAAAGAGAACCCGTAACTATAAATTATGCAAATAGGCTAGCAAAGATTGCAGCCAATATTGGGTCGGAAGATTGGAAGAATGTAGGCCACCCTTTATTCAACAGGCCTTGGTTCATATAGGTGTTTAAATGGATGCTATTTACTTTTCAAATTATAAAGAAAGGTTTTCTAATACCTTAAAAGTTGAAATTCAAAATCAGAACCCCGGCTTATGGAAATTTTGGTTATACTATCTTTTCAAGAAGAATAAAGTATTAAAACAGAATCAAATTGGTGAAATTGAAGAATTTTTGGATACTATTGAAATTCCACGAAAGGATTACCAGTTGTTAGATGAAGATATTGTAACATTTTTTATTGGATACAATATTTTACTTGAATTAAATCCCCATACTCCATTTAGACCTAAATTCGAAGAAGTAAAAGCGGAATTAGAGAATCATTGGAATTCTAAAAACGAATTATATTTTAATAATGAAGTTTTTACTTGCATGATTTATTTATTTGACAAAGAAAATGTTCATAAAAATAATGTTGATAAATTTAAAAAAAGCAACCATTGTTCTATTATTCTACTAATTTGCATGATCTTAGATGCTGAGAATAGAAATGAAGAATTAGATGAATTGTATAATTCATTTTTAAATAGAGTCAATAAAAAATATTATACTTTGCGGGATCCTGAGAAGATTTATGTTGCATGGATATTATGGAAATTTAGGAATCTATCCAAATTAAAGATTAAAGAAGTGCGTGAAATTGTTATAAATTACATTTCCATTAATGATGAAGTGATAAATGAGATTAATACTCACAATATAAATTTAAAGATTTCTATTTATTATGATTTATTAACCGACTTTCAGGAAAATACTATTGTTGCAAAAGAGGAAGTTCCTATTACTTATAGGATATTAGCAGGATTTTGCGGGTTAATTTTAATTTTATTTTCTGTTTATTTTATCCAATATAATCAAGGTCTGAATATTGTTAATGAAAGTTATTGGATTAAAAAAATTATACATGTTTTCTTGTTGAGTTCTTCATTTGTATTGTTAATTATTGGTTCATTTTTAATCTATGAAATAGTTTATAAACAAACATATACTGATGAAGAACTTTTTGTTAGTTTGAAAAAGTGGATAAATAAATACATAATTGGTGCTTTTATTGTCGGAGGCATATTAGTGAGTTTTTTTATTAATAAATTTTAAAATGATGAATAGATTAGTTGATATGATCAACCCGCCCCAACAATCATCATGGGATCAATCTTGGGTTTAAACTCTCCTAACCCTTCATTTTCCAAAATTTTAGTTATAATGTCCCTTATCTCCTCTGCATTAGAAATGGTTATCCTTTCACCATTTGAATTTGCCAAAATGACCAATAATTCAGAATTGTAATTGGTTTTTTCAATTTTAGTTTTGAGGGTTACTTCTGATTGAAAATTGTGTAAAAATGAAGTTTGTGCCAATTTATCTTCAATTTTTTTCAAAAGACCATCTTCGATTAAAACATCATGGGCTTTCTTTTCCATCCCCCTCGTGCTAATATCATACTTCATGGTTAAAATGTTGTTTTTTAATTCAATTTTTTTTAGTTTCGTTAATATTTTCAAATCCATTTAAATCACTGTTATTATTGTAAAAAAACTCATATAAATTATAATCGAATAATGATTATTTAAAATTGGATGTAGATTAAAAATATTGTAGATAAGGTAAGGATCATTCAAAATGAATTTTATTTTAAGTGCGCATAAAATATTAATACGATCCCGATAAAGATTATTTAAATAAATTTAGGGAGGATAAAAAGTGAAAGAGTATATAAGTGTTGATGGAATAGGACTTGACACGTTCTTGAAAAATCTTAGTAAAATGTCAGAGGAGGGTTGGGAGCCTGTATGGTCTACTTTTAAAGAAGATGATTCTAACGAAAAGAACCCAGTTTTTGTAGTTATTCTTGAGAGAGTTAAAAAACGTGACCTTGTTCTAGGTTTAGGATAACATTTCAACTCTTTTTTTAAGTTTTCTGGTTATTGCATTCGTCCTGAAATTGTTTTATAAGATCTGCTCTCCATGACATAGCGTTCTTTCTGATTCTTTTTCGTTCAATGATGGATTTTGCTATGTATTCAAGTCTATCTGCACCTTTAGACGACCATCCGTTTTTAATAGCCCATTTTCTTATTGATATCGGGTCATAATCTTCTCCCGCACTTATTAATCTATGAAATAGTTCTGCCGCTTGTGCTTTATCTTGATTATTTCCTAATTCATGATTTGAATGTGAATGCAACATTGTTAAAGTTTCCAAAGCTTTTTCAACAACACAACTTTTTATGAGCTTTTTTGAAGTTCTTTTCCTGCCTCCAAAAATTTCCGGATTCCAGATATCTATCCAATCCTCAACATCTTTATCCATTATCCCTGGAACGATAATTATTGCTGAAGCATTTAAACTATCGTTTAAAAGGTCTAACATTTTTTTACCCGCATAAAAACCTATAACAATGCTATCTTTTGCCATTGCCTTTTTAAATGTTTTTATAGATTCTAATCTTATTATAGTTCCATCTGATAACCTTATTGGATTTTTAAACAGGGACTTAACGGTAGAACTGCCAAATAATCCTTTAAGAAACATTTCGAGATCAGTTTCGGCGATATCTTTGGTGGGGGTAAAAAAAAGTATATTAGAAGGGCCTTTCTCTTCTATAAATAATCTAGCTTGTTCAAATGCATTTTCAATTTCATCTTCACTCGGTGGAACATAATATCTCTTTAGACTCATTTTTCTACAACCTCATTTAGAATTATAAACCGTTTATTTTAATACATATTTATTTAAAATTATTTAAAAACAATGCCAATAACTAACCTTTTTCATGTGTTTTGCAAGTTAAATTAAGTATATTTTAGTCAAAAGAAAAATATTTACACAAATTTTAATAGGTTGTTTAATAGTTAGCTTTACTAGTTCTATAGACTTTAAGGAAGTTTTTAAGAATATATTTTTTTTGCTTTTAATCAGATGGCGATAAAGTACATACGTATAGGATAATTCCATCATTTCATCATAGGGCAGAATGACGAAGTATGTTTTTGTTAGTAAGAATCTGAAAACATAAGTATTGGACTTATTTTTTTATTTTAATATGAATCTAATAGGTTGTTAAATTTCAAGATTTTTAAGAAAAATTGAACTATTTTTAAATATTCCAAAAAATTATTGAATTTTTTTACATCGTGTTGTATATCAAAAATTCTCATTTCAACTTAAATCTAATAATTAATTATAGTAACAATAATATTATTAATATGAAAAATAGAGTATAAGGGGGAGTAACATGGTATTATTTTCAATTAAAGGGGATAGTTTAAAAAAAGTTCATCGTGTTGATTTTAAATTAGAGAAAGATATTCAAAAAATAACCGAAAAAAATATTGGAGCCATTTTTGGTTTAGATTTTATTAAGTCTGAATTTAAGCTCAATGATTTGAGGATGGATACTTTAGCATTTGATAAAGAAACCAGATCATTCGTTATTTTAGAATATAAAAAAAGTTCTAATTTCACTGTGATTGATCAGGGTTATGCCTATTTAGCCTTACTATTGAACAATAAAGCCGATTTTATTTTGGAATATAACGAATTAAAAGACGATTCTTTGGGTAAAAATGATGTAGACTGGTCCCAATCACGTGTAATATTTGTATCACCACAATTTACAAAATACCAAAGGCAAGCCATAGAATTTAAAGATTTACCTATTGAACTATGGGAAGTGACCAAATATAAAAATGACACTATTCTTTTTAATCAATTAAAAGCTCTTAAATCTAGTGAATCCATAACTAAAGTTAGTTCAAAAAGTGATATAGTCCAGAAAGTCAGTGATGAAGTAAAAGTATACACTGAAGATGACCATCTAAAAACTACTTTAGATGATGTTAAAGAATTATACGATGAATTAAAGGAAAGAATTTACAACTTAGGCGATACGGTAGAAATCAAACCTACAAAAATTTATATCGCCTTCAAATCCAACACTAATTTTGCGGATTTGTGGATACAAAAAAATCAAATTAAGATTTGGCTTAATTTACGTATTGGAACTTTGGATGATCCTAAAGATATAACAAGGGATGTTTCAAATGTTGGACATTATGGGAATGGAGATTACGAGATTTCAGTCAAACCTGGTGATGATTTAGATTATTTAATGAGTCTTATTAGGCAATCTTATGAAATAAATTCTTAATGATACACTTAAAAGATTGGGGATAACATGAGCAATTTTCAGGAAAAAGTAACATTCATATGGGATTTAGCAGACCTCCTTAGAGGTTCATACAAGCGAAACGAATACCAAAAAGTTATTCTCCCTTTTACAGTTCTTAAACGGTTTGATAGTGTATTAGACTATTCGAAAAAAGATATTCTTGAAACTTACAATAACTATAAAAATACCATTGACAATTTAGAACCAATCCTCAGCGGAGCTGCAGTGGATAAAGAGGGCAATGAATTAGGATTTTACAATTACTCCAAATATGATTTTAAAACTCTTATAGAGGACCCTGAACACATTGAAGAAAATTTAATGCATTATCTTGATAGTTTCAGCCCCAACATCCAGGATATTTTCGAGAACTTCTACATTAAAAATCACATAATTCGTCTATCTAAAGCCAACCTTTTATTTTTGCTTATTAAGAAATTTTCAGAGTCCAAAGTGGATTTACACCCAGACAAGGTTTCTAACCATGAAATGGGAACCATATTTGAGGAACTCATAAGGAAATTCTCTGAACAGTCAAATGAAGAGGCAGGTGAGCACTTCACCCCTCGTGATGTGGTTAAATTAATGACACATCTTATTTTCATTGAAAATGGTATTCACCTAGAGGATCCCAACCTGATCATAAAGATATACGACCCTGCTTGTGGAACAGGGGGAATGCTCACCAGTTGTGAAAACTTCGTCAGAGAATTAAATACCACAGCAGATGTGGTTTTATACGGTCAAGAAATTAACCAGGAGATTTACGCCATCTGCAAAGCAGACATGCTCATTAAAGGAGAAAACTCAGATAATATCAAAGGCCCTTTAAGTACCTTATCTGATGACCAACTTCCAGATGACAGATTTGATTTCATGATATCCAATCCACCCTACGGGCGTAAATGGGAGCAGGATAAAGAATCAGTGCTGAAAGAATCAGAACAGGGATTTGAAGGTCGTTTCGGAGCAGGACTGCCTAGAATAAATGACGGTCAGTTACTTTTCCTGGAGCACATGCTATCCAAGATGAAGACTGATGAGAAATCCAGGATTGCAGTGATCACCAATGGTTCACCACTTTTCACCGGAGATGCAGGGTCTGGGGAGAGCAACATCCGGCGATGGATTATTGAAAACGATTACCTGGAAGCCATAATTGGACTTCCAGATCAGTTATTCTACAACACTGGTATCCGGACCTACATTTGGGTTCTAACTAATGAAAAACCAGAAGAGAGGAAAGGTAAAATCCAGTTGGTGGATGCCTCCAAGAAGTACATAAAAATGCGGAAGAGCCTGGGAAACAAGAGACACCAGCTCAGTGATGATGATATTGAAAATATTTTAGATCTTTACTGTAGATTTGATGAGAACGATGTGATTAAAGTCTTTGATAATGAGGACTTCGGCTACACTAAGGTAACTGTGGAAAGACCTTTACAGTTGAACTTTGAGGTAAATGGAGAAAGACTGGAGAATCTCTATGCTGTCAATGCCTTCAGCAAGTTAGCAGTGAGTAAGAGTAAAGATCCTGAGACCAAACTCAGGGAAGAAAATGAGGGAAAAGAGTTACAGGATGAGATCATAACAGCCCTCCAAAGAATTGACAAACCATACAGTAACTGGGATGAATTTGAAAAAAGAGTAAAGAAAGGCCTGAAAGAATTCAATCTCTCACCCGCTTTTATAAAAAATATTATAATGGCTTTATCAGAGCATGATGATACGGCAGATTATGTGACTGATGCCAAGGGCAATAAGAAGCCCGATGGAAAGCTCAGGGACACAGAAAAGATTCCTCTAAAAGAAGATATTGATGAATACTTCCAGAGGGAAGTCCTGCCATATTATCCTGATGCATGGATGGACCGTAAGAAGGACAAGATCGGTTATGAGATAAACTTCACCCAGTATTTCTACCAGTACCAACCTCCAAGACCATTAGAAGAGATTGAAAATGATATAAAGAAGGTTACAGCTGAGATCCAGGAACTGATAAAGGAGGACTTGGATGATTATTTATGAGAATGAAAATTGTATCAGATTGATTAATTTTCAATATAATATCCCTGAAAAATGGGATGTTCACAAAATAAAACATTTGTTAGAAACTCCTGTAACAGATGGTCCTCATGAAACTCCTGAATTCATTGAAAAAGGTATTCCTTTCCTTTCAGTAGATTCTATTCAAGATGGGAAGTTGGTTTTTGAAAATTGTAGATACATTTCTGAAAAAGACCATATCAAATTTAAAAACAAATGTAAGCCTCAGAAAAATGATGTTTTTATGGGAAAAGCTGCATCAATAGGTAAAATCGCAATAGTTAATGTAGATTTTGAATTTAGTATTTGGTCTCCATTGGCATTGTTAAGGCCGAATCTAAAAAGAATTTTGCCAAAATTTTTTGAGTATTCTTTGAAATCAGATTATGCACAAGATCAAATAGATCTTTATGCTACAAGCAATACTCAAAAAAATATAAGCATGGATGATATTCCTAGAATTCAACTAATTACTCCACCAATAGAACAACAAACATTAATTATTAATTATTTAAATAAAAAAACCTCAGAAATCGATTTGACAATTGAAAAAGACTCCTGTCTTATTGAACTTCTCAAGGAAAAAAGAACTGCCCTGATAAATCATGTGGTGACCAAGGGCTTGGACCCTACGGTGAAGATGAAGGATTCAGGGGTGGAATGGATCGGGGAGATACCTGAAAATTGGGAAGTGAATAAAACTAAGGAAATAACTGATGTAAAAATAAGTAATGTTGATAAAAAAAGCAAAAAAAACGAACCAGAAGTTTTACTTTGCAATTATACTGATGTGTATAATAATGAATTTATCACATCTAAATTGGACTTCATGAAAGCAACTGCGAGCGTTGACCAAGTTAAAAAACTTTCTCTTCAAAAAGGGGATGTAATTATAACAAAAGATTCCGAAACACAAGATGATATAGCAGTCCCAGCTTTAGTTGATGAAGATTTAGAAAATGTAGTTTGCGGTTACCATCTTGCCTTAATTAGGCCTCATAATTATGAAATAATTGGTGATTTTTTATTTAGGCTTTTACAAAGCAGGAAAATTAATGATCAGTTTGTTGTCGCAGCGAATGGAGTCACAAGATTTGGAATTAGTACTTATCCCATAAAAAACTCTTATTTAACATTACCACCCTTAAATCAACAAGAATTAATCTGTAAATATCTAAATCAGCAATCCTCACAAATAGATTTAACAATTGAAAAAATTGGGAATAATATCGAGTTGCTGGAAGAATACAAAAAATCACTCATCCATCATGTTGTTACAGGTAAAGTTAATGTGTTAAAAGAGGATTAGAATGTCTAATTTGACAACTTTCGAAAAACAATTATTTGAAAAGTTATTTGATATGCAAACAGGCTATGTTTTAGACTTTTCAAACAAAACTTTTCAAGATTTTGTTAAAACTAGTGTAAATAGAGATATTTTTGATAAAAAATATGAAAAAATATGTGATGAATTAGGTTATGATAATTGTTCAAAAGCAAATAGATTAAGATGCTTTTGGGATATAGAATCAGATTCTATTGTTTATAAATTAGTAAAAGAGTTATTAAAATACTATGAACATATTTATGATGATGAAAAAGATTGGGAATTATTGGACAAAGCTAAAAATTTAGTTAATGATTCAAATTCAATAAAAACCATTTTTAATGATGAAGAAACTTTTTTAAAAAAAGAATTTGAAGTCATTGACATTTCTTCTTTAGGAATTGAAGAAAGTATTGTACCTATAATTATCTCAAGAATTGAGGAGATAAAGATTTGTTTAGAGAATAATGTTCCTTTATCATCTATTTTTCTCATTGGAAGTACTTTAGAAGGAATATTACTAGGGGTTGCATCTCAATATCCCGAAAAATATGGAAGAGCAAAATCTTCTCCAAAAGATAAACATGGAAAAGTAAAACGATTTGACAAATGGAGCTTAAATGATTTAATTAACGTATCTTATGAAATAGGATTTCTAAAGAAAGATGTGAAAGAATTTAGTCACTATTTACGAGATTTTAGAAATTATATTCACCCTTACAAACAATTGGTTGATAAATTCTATCCCAATAACCACACTGCTTTAATTTGTGAGCAAGTATTAAAAGCAGCTATATATGAATTATCAAAAATTAATGAATGATTAATAAAAAAGAAATTTGATAATTTATTAGATAAATACAAAAAATCCCTAATCCACACGTGGTCACAGGTAAAAGGTGGATGTCCGGGAGGTAGTAAACATGACTACAAACACCACTGAAAAACAATTCCAGAACGACATTATTCATCATCTGGAAAGTACAGGTTATATTCGTCGCAACAGCATCAAGAATTATGAAAAAACAACCTGTCTGGACCCTGAATTAACCCTTAAATTTATTAAGGCCACTCAGCCCAAAAAATGGGATAAATTCAAAAAGGCATATGGGGAGAATGCTGAACAGAAGTTCTTCATCCGCCTGGTAAATGAAATTGATAACAAAGGCACCATACACGTCCTCCGGAATGGATTTAAGGATGCTGGTGCTTACTTTGACTTGTTTTACCCTCAACCCAACAACAACCGGAACCCGGACCTTTTTGACAAATTTGAAGGAAATATCTTCTCGGTTATTGATGAATTGGAGTATGAAAACCATGAACACGGAAACCGCATTGACCTAGTGATCTTTATTAATGGACTTCCCATTTTAACAGCTGAACTCAAGGATACTTTCAGTCAAGGTGTGGAAAACGCCATAAAACAATACAGAGAAGACCGTGACCCACGGGAGAAGATATTCCGGTGCTGTCTGGTACACTTTGCCATGAGCGATGAGAAGATCTACATGGCCACACGACTGGAAGGACCAAAAACAAGGTTTTTACCATTTAACAAGGGACTGGAAAACCCACCAGTCAAAAAAGACTACAAAACATGCTACCTCTACAATGACATCCTGCAAATCAACAAAATCTCCAAACTCATATCCAACTTCATCTACATTGAAAAGGATGACAAAACCAAAAAAGAAACCCCTATATTCCCCAGATACCATCAACTGGATTGTGTGAACTTGTTACTGGCTGATTGTATGCCTGGTGAAAATTATCTCATAGAGCACAGTGCAGGTAGTGGTAAGAGTAAGACCATTGCCTGGTTAGCCCATGGACTCATTAACAAATTCAACCCCTTTGATGAAAGAGTTTATGACATGGTTATCGTAGTTTCAGACCGTCGAGTGATTGATAAGCAGCTTCAAGAACAGGTTAAAGCTATTGAAAAAGTTAAAGGCATAGTTGAAGTCATTAATGAGGATTCTAAACAATTAGCAGAAGCACTGAAGACTGGTAGTAACATTGTAGTTACCACGCTCCATAAATTTCCCTTCGTCCTGGAGGAAGTGCGGGATATGGAGCTTAGAAACTATGCAGTCATTATAGATGAAGCTCATAGCAGCCAGACTGGTAGTTTATCCCGGAAAATGAAACAGGTCTTAAGTACCAACAGCCTAGATGAGGCTGAAATCCTTGATGATGTGGATGATGATGTGGAAGAGGAACTTTTAAGGGAAGTTGAGTCATTCCGTAACTTGGATAATATCAGTTTCTTTGCATTCACTGCTACACCCAAGGGTAAAACCCTGGAAATGTTCGGAACCATGAACAAACAGGGCGAATACTGGCCCTTCCACCGGTACACCATGAAACAGGCCATAGAAGAAGGATTCATCCTAGACGTTCTACAGCATTATTTGACTTATGGGACTTATTTCAACCTGGTTAAGACCATTGAGGATGACCCTGAGTTTGAAGAAAGAAAAGCCAAACGAGTACTCCGGAAATTTGTGGAAGAACATCCACATGCCATCCGCCTTAAAACTGAAATCATGTTGGACCACTTTATGAACTCCACCCTGAACAAAATCAATGGACAGGCCAGGGTCATGCTGGTCACTAGATCCAGATTACACGCTGTTTTATACAAAAAAACCTTCGACAAATATATCAAAGAAAACAAATTCCCCATAAAGACATTAGTAGCTTTCACAGGCGAAGTAAAACATGATGAAAAAAAATACACAGAAACCTCCATGAATAAACTCCCCGATAAGAAAACTATTGAAAACGCTTTTGCGGAGGAACCTTACCGGATTTTAATTGTAGCCAACAAGTATCAAACCGGATTTGACCAGCCACTTCTACACACCATGTACGTGGATAAATCACTCAACGGTGTGGCCGCAGTTCAAACCCTAAGCCGGATCAACAGGATAGCCAAAAATAAGAATGATACACTTATTCTAGACTTTGCCAACGAAACGGACACCATATTAAAGTCATTTGAACCATACTACAAGACTACATACTTGGAAGAAGGAACTGACCCTCATAAACTTTATGAATTACAGGATAAACTCTTAGATTACCAGATATTTGATGAGAATGATGTTGACGAGTTTGTCAAAGCATACATGAAGGGTTATAAACAGCCCGAACTTCACCATATCATGAACCAAGTTAAAGATGAATTTGTTGACTTGGAAAAAGAAGATCAAGTAGGTTTTAAGAAAGCCCTGCGCAGATACCAGAATATTTATTCATTCCTATCTCAGTTAATGCCATTTAGTGATATTCACTTGGAAAAACTCTTTATATTTAACAAATTCCTGAATAAGAAACTTCCAACCATCAACGACCCCTTACCATTTAACATTCGCGAGGATGTGGATATGGATTCCTATAAAGTGGTTGAAGAAGGTGAAACATCCATTGATCCTGTAGGTGATGGAATGTTAAAACCACCCTCTGGTGGAGACACAGGTTTCAGAGAAGAGGAACAAGAAAAACTATCACAAATAATCCAGGATCTAAACGATGCCTTCGGCACAGACTTCACCGATGATGACCGTGTGTTCATAGAAAGAGTCAAAGATAACCTTTTGGGTAATGAAGAGTTGTACAAAAAGATGAAACATAACTCCCCTGAGAATGTGCGGGCTGTTTTTGATAAATATTTCAACCAGGAAATGACTGGGCTTTTAAATAGCAATATGGATTTCTACAAAAGAGTTGTAGATAATGAAAAGTTAAGGGATAAATTAAAGATTGCTTTGTTTAATTTGCTTTATGAAGATTTTAGCAAAAAATAATTATGAATAGAATTTTTGGGGGGCTGCGGGGGATATTGAAATGGTTTCAATTAAATTATCGGAATTGCCAAAAGGTAAAGAGTTTGAAGAGTATATATCAGCATTTTTTCAGAGTAACGGATACTTTATTGAAAGAAATATTGAGGAAACAGATCTTTTAGAGTTGGACATAATTATTACAAATTATAATACATTTCCTCCAGAAATTAAATTACTTGAAGTTAAATCAGGTAATTGGGGTTTTTCAGACATATTTAAGGTTAGAGGATGGATGGACTATTTGAATATTCGAAAAGGAATATTTATTGCCACAAAGGAAAGAGATAAAATTGATTTTTATGAAGAAAAGGCCAATGTACTTGATATTGATTTAAAGGTTATTCCTGATTTGGAGGACACTAAAGATATTTTATCTGATTATGCTACTACGGACGTTGAAAAATTTGATCTTTCTACGTTAAGATTTTCTTATTGGTTAGAAAGGAATTTATTACGCCACCTTAAGGTAAGAAAAAAATCCAATCCTAAATTTAAAAGGTTTAAAGCTTTAGAATCATGTTATTCTGAAACTAATGATAAAGTTTTTTTCACTGAAAACATTTTTGAAAAAATTGATTGGCTATATTCCATGTTTCAATTGTATCCTCACCTTTCTGCAAAGTGTGCAAACGAAATGAGCGGCAATAATTTTGATACAAATGCCAAAAATTTACCCCCAGAAATTTATAAAAAGACTTACTTTGGCTGTGACTATAATGAAATACAAATTTCTGCTTTTATCGAACATCGTATGAGGCTGACAATATTAAAAAATGCAATTGATTTTAAGTTATACGAAAAAGCTGGCATAGAAAGCCTGGTTGAAGATGAGATCATGATTAAAGTAAAGGATCATGAATTTAGAAGATCATTTTTTTTACCTGATTCTTTTAAAAAGGGTCTAGACAAAATTTCAAATCATGAATATTATTATAAATATCCAATCTTCTGGCAGTGGTTTTTATGGGTTTTTGGAGGATTTATCTTAAATGATTATGTTGATGAAGAATTTGAACTGCTTTCCGAAAAAACAGGAATACCAGTAGATGAAATACCAAATGCATTTACTTCTTATGATATTTTATTCCCTATTGAAAATGGATGGTTTGTTGATTTATCCCCGAATTCAAACTTGAGAATGATTAAAATGTTTTCTATTCCATTTATGGGAATTGGTGCACATTATCGGAGATTAATCCACACAGAGAATCAAAAATTTGAGGAATTGAATCTCAGTGGACTGCATACTAGGAAAGACTTAATAAATTGGTATAGATTGACTTATAATGTCCTTGATGAATTCTATGATCCTTAAACATATAGATTAGCTCATAAAGTTATATTATAAGATGTGTTACACTTGAACTTAGATTGAACAATTTTAAAAATTAAATGTTTTTAGATATTAATTAAATTTGAGTGAGTTTAATGGTTCGAGAAAAAGAGCTCCTTAAAAAGCTAGATTTTATTCCCAAGCCTAGTATAAACAATCATGATAAAATTGTAAGAACTTATGAGGATTCCTTAAATTATTTAAAAAAGGATAAATCTAATTTAGAAAAGGAGATTGCATTACATTTTTTAGCATACTATGAAATTGGTGATCTAATACCACAAACACTCGATAATGTAGGTTCTGGTCATTATTTTCCTTATTCCGAATCTTATTCTGAGCTAGAAAATTCTTATGAATTATGTTTAGAAGGTTTTTACAGTTATGCGTTTGCAGCCTTAAGATCTGTACTTGAATTGGGGATAATGGGAATTTTCTTTTCAGTGAATGATAATGAAGTAGAAGAAGTTCGTCTTTGGATAACTTCAAATCAGCGAACTCCTGCATTTCGAAAAGCTTTAAAAAGATTAAAGGAGATTCCTTACTTTAAAGAATTTGATAATCGTTTTAAGTTCAAGGATAATGTTTTGGAAATATATGATCATTTAAGTGGTTTTATACATACTAGAGGCTATAAATATAGTTCTCGTTCGAAAAATCGTTGCAATTTTAATAATTTTAATGAAAAAGCTTTAATGGAATATTTAAACTTGATGTTTTCAGTTGTTTCTAATTTAATTGGTTTAATGATAATTAAGTACCCAATTGGTATTAGGCCTCTTCCATTATCAGAAAAATTTGGGTTAAATTCACCTTCAGGAGGTTTTTTGGAATTTTACCAGATAAGTTACATTAAAGCAGTTATTGGAGATGATAAAACAGTCTTTCTTGAAGATATTAGTAATAACAGCTCAGAAGTTCAAGGAATTGTTAATGAAATAGAATCTTTACCTGATTTATCTGATGAAGAGTTGGAAGAACAATTTAAACTCTTTGATAAATGGAATAATGAGGGATAACTTAAGCTAGATTCTTAAATTGCATAATTCTGCGCATTATGTCTTTATATTGGCCGTGCTGAATTGTATTTCAGCAATGAATAATTCACAAGTTATAGTTTTTTCTCTTTCAATTTCGAAGATTAATGAGATATTTTCTAATTTGCATATCATCCAAATCATGAAAATCCCTTAGAAATTGCCAGTAATTACCTCTTCTTTGACAGCCATAGCAATAATAACCCTTTTTATGCACACGAAATGAGGGCTTTCTATCATTATGATCCTTGAAAGGGCAATTGTACATCACATACTCTTTATCAGGATACTCTCTCGCAGGATCTCCCAGAATAGAATTAAAGAAAACCCTATGATCATAAACACCGTTGAAATTCTTAGAACCACCTAAACTGACCTTATTTGAGGTTTTATTAATATTTTTAACCCGTGCATTGTATGTTTCAACCAGGTCTATCTTTTGAAGATGTTTATGAAAATCTGTCTGATAATTCTCCCTGCTGAAATCTTCAACATGAGGATGCAGTGATTTCCTTATTATTTCATCATAATCATCTTCAATTGAAAATGGGACTACAGTAAGGTCAGTTAACTGGTGTTTACTATAGGGTATTCTGGATAGCCTGGCCTGGGCATCCTGAGTGACAGATAAATCCAGAGTATGTTGATTATATGATTTTTTAACGTTTTCCGCAAACCATGAAACAGCCAAGTTGAGGTTTTTGAATCCAGTAGCCTTAAAAAAAGCGTAAGCATGGCAACCTTTACAACCGCTGAAAAAAAGGGCAGGATATTTACCAAAAGTTTCTTTAAACTTAACTGCAAAATATTTAGCTTCATCAATGGCCTGTTTTGCAATTTTCTCATTTGTGATCAGATCCTGCAGTTGGTCCTTTAATTCATCTTGCCTGGACTTTTCATGTTTCAGGCCATGGCACCTTAAACTGGTGAGTTCATTTTTGATTTTTTTAACTTCATGGTTGCTTACATCGAAGTCAAGGAAGACCCTATCAAACACCATCTTCTCTAAAATATTTCTTTTTAAATTACCCCTGCTGCCATGATCATAAGTATGAATAAGACATGGATGATTACCACTGTTACGGTGCACATGAAGGTACAAACTTTTAGGAGTTTCCACAGGAAATTGGATCCGAAATTTAATTTTTTCAAAATAAGTTGGTCTCCTGAAATGCCTGTAAAAAATAGGACCATAAAAAGACTCAAAGAAAGACTGGAGACCCCTCATTTTCCAGCCTCACCATTATTGTAGTGGTTTTTTAGGTTTTTCTCAGCAATTATCCTGTCAATACTTTGGAGCTCAGCATAAACTTTATCTGTACAGGTGATGACCCCACCTAAATAAGATTCTACAAGGTATTCCTGATAAATTAAGTTTTCAACGTACAATTGGACTTGTAATTTGACAACTCCACCCATGTTGGTACTTAATTCGTTAATTAGCTTTTCAGTTGTAATTTTAGATGTTGGGCTTCTGTAGGTGTCTGTAACTTGTATTAAATGTAGTAAAATGAATTTTTTAAACTCGGGTCTGTGTTTATCCCAGTTCAGTAGGTGTTTGGGTTTTATTGGTGTGTGTGGGCATCTTTTTGGGAGTTGGGAGAGCTTTGTTAGGTGTTTTATGACAGCCATCCATGGCCCTCCATATCATTTATGGTTTTTCGGATCTCAACTGCCTGGAACCTGGTTTTAAGTTCGTTGATAAGCGAACCGATGGTGTGTTTACGGAAACTTGCTAGTTCAGTGAGTATTGCTTTTTCAATGTTGGTTAAGTTTCTGTAGTCAATCGCAACGTTTGGGGACTGTTTCACAATTTTTTCACGTTCATTATTTCTACTTTCAGTCTTCAGAATTTCTGAGTTATTTTCAGGGGTTTTATCGTGTTTTATGTTTGTATTTTGGTAAATTCCAAATTCCTCAGAATGTATAGGAGTTTGTTTATACACCACTTTGTTGGGTGCTGTGGGGTCGAAGTGTGGTAGGTATATGCAATCCCCTACTTGGTGGGAGGAATTTGGAATTTGTTCTTTTATGAATTTTTCTTCCTTATTTTTAATATCAGACCAGTCTATATTTCCGATGGCTAAAAGTAGATTTTTATATTCCCTGGCTCCAGTTTTTATGTATACTTTGGCCTTGCCCTTAATTTCCATATTTCTCTTAGTTTCGCTGTCATGGTAGATGTAGCCGTTGTCCTCAAAAAAGTTCAATATCTGCCAGGCATATTTAGATGATTTTTTAAGTTTTTTCTGCAAGGTTTTAGTAGTGACATATCCATTTTCATCAATTAACTCGTAAATTACGGGTAGGGCTTCTATCAACCGCCTATCAAAACCAGTGAGTGTGGCTTCCAGTATTGGACCACCTAAAATAATAGCATGTGCCAAGTCTGCCCAAGATGCAACTAATACAGGCTCATCATTTAATTTTGCGCTGCAACGCTGAAACTGGAATAGTAGGGCACTCTCTTTTATGAGTTGCATGAGTTTTTTTGAGTCCCGGCGAGCTCTGGGGTTGGATGTGGGGAAAATCTCAAAAAGATCAGATTCATAGGGGATTAAAACAGTGAATATTTTTAACATGTTATATGAATTCTTAAGATCCACGTATTTGGTGTTAAAATCCATTTCCCCCTTAATTTCCTGAAGTTTCTTCTCTGTGGATTTGAAATTCTCCTCCAGGATCCGTTTAGTCTGTTCCTCACTATCATCAACTGGTATTATGAAGTTCCTGCTGGCAAACTCAGGATCCAGTTCAATTGCAGTGGTGGTTGTAACTAATGTTTTCACAGGTATAGTGGTCTGTTGAACCTCAAATTCACCTGTTTTAGGGTTTTTTATAGTGGTTTCTGCAATAAATCCACCATCATCTGCTGACATTAGTCTGGTTTCCTTATTTTTGAACTCTTCCTCCAGGGTTTCCTGAATGTATAGTATGTCAATATTTCCCAGATCTTCAGCATATTTAAGGGCCGTATCAGAAAGACTACCCACCTTCTTGGTCCTGTGCAAACCTGTTACCACATTGGCAGTGTTGGTTTTACCAATTGAAGATGCACCTTTCAGGGTGTTGATGGTTGATAAGCCTAATCTGGCACCTACGCAGTTAAAATTAAGAGTATGTTTTGATTCCACCTCACCTATGATGAAACCATCATCCGGGGATCTTTCATAAAGAGCTTCATCAATAAAACTTAAAAGGTCAGGTTTTTTCAGAATTTCTATCAATTCTTTTCTTTTTTGTTCAGAAATTTCATCATTCTGGTCATGTTCTTCAAGTGTATTATTTCCATCTTCTGAATTTTCTTCATATTCTGGAGATAGAGAATGTCGATTTTCACCAATAAAAATTCCTACTTCCTCCAAATATTCTGAGATTTCATCTTTTTCTATACCGGTTCTAGTGTGTAGATATTTCACCAGGGATTGGTCCCGTTTTTTGTTTTCCACATCAAGGCCGTTCCTATTGGAGAGCATACGGTGAAACTTTTGAGGCTTAGTATCTCTAAATTCTAGCCATTGAACAAAATAAGAGCCTTTTTTCTGTTCTTCACATATCCAATACTCACACTCATTGATCTCTCTAAAAATAAGACTGAAACCATCAACTAAAATTTGAACTGGTTTTTCTCTAAAGTGTGGAATGGATGGCTTCTCCAGCTTCTCTGGAAGAGTGATCATGGATGGATCTGCATCCGGTAAGTATTTATTATTTGAAAATAAAGTATTACTTAGAGGGGTTCCACCACCATCCCCTTTCTCCCTTTCTTCTGACATTTAAAAACCTCTAACAATCTAATCTTCATCTAAAGAAACACCTGAAAGTTCTAAGTACTCTTTAATCTTTTTAACAGGTACTGGAGGATTATCATGGTCTTTGTAAGTCTTGTAGATTTCTTTCAACCTATCATCAAATTCTATCATAATGATCACCTTTTAAGCTCTTTTTTTATTGCATTTCTAACAAATTCACTCACGCTTTGAGATTCACCATTTTTTATCTTCTTCTGAATCTCTGTTAAGTCCTCCAAGTCCATAGACACGCATTTTGCAACCATCAAATCAATCACCTCATTTGAGTAGTACAAGATACTTTAAAATTAATACTAAATAAATATTACTAATAATTATTATTATAATAAATATTTATAAAGAAATTTACTAAGCGTCTTAAGCATATTAACTTTCATTTTCGCCAACAACTCGTCAATAAAACTTGAATTGAATTTATAGGCCTATGTGAATTTTAAGGCAAGCTCAAGAATTTTCTGATATTTGAATTTTTGTAATAGTTTTATAGATTGCAAACATAGTATATCGTGAGGTGGGAAGACAACACATTTATAAGGAAATCTGTGTAAAAATCCTAATAATACAAAGATTTTCAATACAAAAAAATCATTATTATTTAACATAACTAAAATTAAGAACGTATGTCAAAAACAATTACACACTTAACAAAAACTGTTGCTGTGTAATTAACACACATGGTGAATACATGCCGAAACATATTGCATCTGGATTAAAGTACCTGGCAGCGGTGAAGCTAAGAGAACAGGGTTATTTCCAAAAAGACATTGCTGATAGGTTGGGAATGGACCGATCAACAGTTTCCCATTATTTAAATGGTAGAAATCTATCCTGGGGATCCATAGAAGTTGCTGAAACTGTGACCAGTTGCTGTAACAGGGACTTCCTATACATGACCTACTCCCTTACTGGAGACCTTGATAACACCCGTACCATTTTAGGTATCCTCATTGAACAAGAATTCAGCGCCAATGTTAAAGACACTTGTATTGGTTGCGGAGTATGTGTGGATGCATGTCTCATGAACAATATTGAAATTGTGGACTTGAAATGCAACATAAGCACTGAAGGGTGTTGTGGTTGTTTAGAATGCCAATTAAATTGCCCTACTAACTCCATACAAATTTTAGAAGTTCAAAATCTCAACAAGTAATCAAATAGATTCTAATCATTTTATTTTTATACTTTTACAACCATAAAACCATTTTTAATCCTTCTTACCCCACAACAAAATGTTTTATGGGAACGATCCCACTGTTTTTATTCGGTAAAAAAAAGAAAATATCCAATTTTTTACCAACCATCATAATATGAATTTTATAGATGGATGATATCCATCAATTTAATCAGAGCGACGATCAACCAAACGTTTAGGTCTACCCCTTATCTTGTAGAATTCGAGACCTCCCGGCCCAGTAAAATTAAAGTGGATGTTAAAGCTACCATCCAAGTGTGCTTCAGATAGGGGAGGCTTGTACTGGAGGAATGATTTTAGAAAGTTTTCCTTAACCAGTTCCTGTGCACAATTTTTGGTATCCTGACACTCCACACTTACCCGGAGGGTAACCTCCTCTTCATCACCATAAAGAAATGCCTCATACTCCCCGGTAAGATAATCCATGTTTTCCCGCTGGAAAACACCCCTCTCCACATCTACCCTGTTAAATGGCGCACCCATAACCCATGATGTTTCTGCCTCTCTTTCAGGATTCAATATCCTCATATGAGTCCTTCCACAGGGACATTTATCACTGCTTACCACCACTGAAGTGTCTTCAGTGTCATAATTCAAAAGTAAAGTACCAGTCTTACCTCCAGGAGGTAGAAGAGATGTTAAAACGATCCGACCACATTCCCCTTCATCTACAAAGTTTTCCAGAGCAGGGTCATAGAGGTCCAGGTGCACCATGTCTTCCGGAACATGCAAACCCACCTTTTCATGGCATTCACCACACATGGTCCCCTCGGTGCTGCCGTAGGTATTGTAAACTGGAACATCCCATACTTCCTCAACATAAGCCCGTGATTCATCAGCAAAACTCTCCCCACCAGCAATTAAACGTTTTATACTTGATTCTTGAGGATTTATTCCTTCTTTTTCCATTCTCCGAGCTAATTTGAGGAGTTTGAACACACTAGCCACTATCCCCGTGGGTTGATAGCTGGTCATGATTCGCACTGGAAATGAACATTTACCCTCCGGAATGATGGCCATTCCAATTTTCTGGGCAGCAAGGGTCATGGTATTGGCCCCCACATTCATCCCATAGCTAGCGCATATCACCACCCGGTCTCCAACGCCAAAATTTTGGGAAACAAAAGAACGGGCGTATTTTTCAGCGTAACGATTCCAATCTTCCCAGGTTAAAAAGAATGACTTAGGCATGCCACTGGTGCCACTGGTCTCATGTATGGTGTAAATATCATCCCAATCCATACATTTAAACTCAAAATCTTCCGTTTCTGGGGGTTGCTGTTCCCGCATAACTTTCCCACTGATGATGGGCAGTTCACGCAGATCTTCATGGTCTTTAATATCTTTAGGATTAATATTATTCTGTTTAAACCATTTACGATAAAATGAAGAGTTATCCGCCGCATATTGAATAGTATACTTGATTCTTTCATCAACCAAAGCATCCAGCTCATCCCTAGGCATGGTTTCGATTTCTTCCCTGAAGTAATTCATGTTTAAGTCCCCCTCACATTAAACCATTAATGAGTATTCAAAGCGTCTTATTATCCTTTGATTAAAATATGTACTCCCAAACAAATAATGATTACGAATCCGGAATTACCCAAGGAATAATAAAAAAGGATTAACAGTAAAAAATGAGCCGTGGGGATGAAGAACCGGGAAAACAGTGATATTTGTAACCCATGACCCCTAATGTAAACGAATCTGGTTCTGGCTGATAGGATGGGAGGTCTTAAGTCGAAACCCGAGAAAAATCATTAAAAATTTCCAAATTGAACTTAACCGGATAAGGGGCCGAACTACGCCCCAGTTTCTGGAACTTAAAAAAGAAATAACCAGTTATCTGGATGATGAATTATAAACCAATAAAAAAAGAAATTATGGCAATTTAATGAGTTTAAATACCATATAGATACTTATCTACCCTTTAATATCTCAACCTTTTAATATTTCAAGAAATCCATCCCTATCCTTAAGGTTCTCCAGTACAAAATCCGCTCTGGCTCTTTCCAGCTCATGACTGGAATATCTGCCTGTGGCCACGGCTATGGTTTTAATATTGAATGGTTTGGCTGCTTCCACATCGCGGGGAGTGTCACCAATAACAAACACCTGATCACCCTGGTATCCATGTATGGTTCTGGCCCGTTCCAGTGCCTTTTCCACCAGACCGGGCCTTTGTGCACTGTCACTACCAAAACCTCCAAAGGAAAAGAAGCCGTCAAGACCAGCTTTGCCTAGTTTAGCATAGGCAATTGGTTCCAGATTACCGGTGGTGAGGCCCATCAGGACATCTTCATTTTTTAATTCCTTTAAAAGATTATTTACACCACCCAATGCTTGAACATTCTCCCGGTGTACATTTGCAATGTAGTATTGAGTCATGTAGTCCAAACAGTCCTGGAAGTTCTCTTTGATGGTTTCTTCTGGCACATGTCCCATTGTAAGGACTTCCATCAGTATTTGAGGGTCAGTTTTCCCAGCGTAGTTTATGCCACTGATATCCTCTTTCATCCCGTAGTACTTGTTTACGGCATGGACAAAGGCCTGATAGTGGCAGCGTGCCCCTCGAACCAAGGTCCCGTCAATATCAAAAAGGGTTAATATTCCATTGTAATCCATTTACATCACCTTATTTTAGAGAATTATCATTTCCTACTTAAAAAAAATCAATATGAAGGATAAACAATATTTAAATGATTAATAGACATTTAATCCTTAGAAGATCATCTAATTTTTAGTGTTAATTTTCATTAACTGCGCGATATGAGGTCTTCTGCAGCGCTTTCAGCAATTTCCATCACTTCAACCTCGTCAAGGGCTAAAACTTCCCTTTCACGCATCAGGATCTCCCCATTGCATATAACTGTGCTCACATCTGCCCCCTCGGCAGAGTAGACCATGTGGGAAATTGGATTTCGGTAAGGAGTTAAGTGGGGTGCTTTCATGTCCACTAAAGTCATGTCCGCTTTTTTCCCAACTTCAATGCTTCCTATCTCGTTTTCCATGCCCAGGGCAGTGGCACCATTGATGGTGGCCATTTCCAGCACCTGAGGTGCAGGTAAAAGTGTGGGATCGAACTTGTTAACTTTTTGAAGGAAACTGGACATTTTCATCTCCTGGAACAGGTCCAGATTGTTGTTAGATGCAGCTCCATCAGTTCCCAGAGATACACAGACATCTTTAGCCAGTAAATCTGAAACTGGTGATATTCCCGACGCTAATTTCATATTACTCAATGGATTATGAGACAATTTAACATTATTATCCTTAATTAAAGCTATTTCAGCTCCAGAAATCCACACTGAATGAGCTGCTATGACATCCGGTCCTAAAAATTTAAGATCCTCCAAATACTCGAAGGGTCTCTTCATCCTATCGTTTAAACTGTCTTCCACTTCTTTTTTAGTTTCTGAAACATGGATGTGAATTCTGAGTCCTTTTTCATCGGCTTTCTTACGAACCCAATTCAATAGTTCTGGGGAACAAGTGTAAGGTGTGTGGGGTCCTAATGCCACTTGTATCCTGCCGTCGGCTGTGTTATGGCATTTTTCTATGATGCGGAGAGTTTCTTTATATTCTGCCTTTCTCTTTTCATCATCGAATAGATCGATCATTCCATGGCAGATGAGGGCTCTGATTCCAGATTTGTCCAGGGCACGGGCCACGTCATCCATGAAGAAGTACATGTCATTGCAAGTGGTGGTTCCGGATTTGATCATCTCCAGTGTTGATAACAAAGCTCCGGCGTAGCAGTGTTCCCCTTCCAGGTGCGCTTCCACTGGCCAAATATGGTCATTTAACCATACATCCAGAGGCAAATCATCGGCTAATCCCCTCATTAAACTCATGGAAAGGTGGGTGTGGGTGTTAACCAAGCCCGGGATGAGAAACTTTCCTTCGCCATTAATGATTTCATCTGCACCATTACTGGATTTATCAGAGGTTATATCAACAATTTTATCGTCTTCTATCAGTACTGATCCTTTCATAACTTCAGGGGCGAGGATCCTTGTGTTTTTTATGAGTATAGTCTGGGTTTCCATGGGACCACCTATCTATATAAGATTGAGGAAAATAACATAAATATCTACAGTATACAGTATGGTGAAATTTACCTGTACCCGGTACTGTATTACCCGGTTTCAATCATTTTTACTAGATCATGTTTTAGATGCACCTATTAAAGTTTTTAACTAAAAGGTGCATGCGAGGAGGATTTTTTAGATGGAGATAAAAATAGCCCTTCCATCCAAGGGAAGGATAAGTGACCCTGCAGTTGAACTCCTATCCAAGGCAGGGATTGGATTGAAGGATGCAGTTAATCGCCGGCTTTTCGCTGAAACCTATGATGACCAGATCAGTGTAATGTTCACCCGGGCCGCCGACATCCCTGAATTTGTGGCTGATGGCGCTGCTGACATGGGAATGACTGGCCTGGATTTAATAGAAGAAAAGGAAGCCACTGTGGAGATACTGGAGGATCTGAATTTCGGAAGATCAAAACTGGTCCTGGCTGCCCCTGAAGAATCAGACATCAAAGAATTGGGAGATGTTAAGGATGGCTCCATCGTAGCCACTGAATTCCCCCACCTAACAGAGAGATACTTTAAAAACCAGGGGATTCCTGTTAAAATTGTGGAACTCAGTGGATCAACTGAGATTGCTCCTTTTATTGGAGTTTCAGACCTTATCACTGATCTGACCAGTACTGGAACCACCTTAAAAATGAATCATCTCCAGATGGTGGACACCATCCTGGAAAGCTCAGTGCACCTTATAGCCAACCCCGACAGTTACCAGAGTAAGAGAGAAAAGATTGATGAAATCCAGACTGGAGTGAAGGGTGTTCTGGATGCCGAGGGTAAGAAACTGGTGATGATGAACGTGGATAAAGAAGTCCTGGATGAGGTTAAAAATGCCATGCCTGGTATGACCGGACCCACCGTATCCCAGGTTCTATCTAAAAAGGGGGTAGTGGCAGTGCACGCAGTGGTCAATGAACAGGAAGTATTCCAGGTGGTTAACCGACTGAAAAGGATTGGTGCCCGGGATATTCTGGTGGTCCCCATTGAAAGAATCATTTGAATATAATGATTTGAAATCCAGTGCCCTAAAAAAATAGACTATAATTGAGTATTGGATTGGATATAGTAATTCTAAAAGATATATTATGGATATATGAGAGAATATGGACATATAAGGGGATTTTATGAAACTATTAAGATTTAAAAAGGATGGTGTGGAGAAAACAGGGGTAGTTATCAATGGAGGGCTGGTGGAAATATACCATTCCCTACTGGAAGCTTCCCAATCACCCTTTGATGATCTGGAAAGGAAAGAATTTTACCCCCTGGATGAGGTTAATTTCCTCCCACCGGTTGAACCCGGTAAAGTGGTTTGTGTGGGTTTGAATTACCGGGACCATGCGGAAGAATTGAACATGGAACTTCCTGAGGAACCCATACTCTTTCTAAAACCAAACACCACGGTAATTGGCCATGAAGACAGCATTATCTACCCCCCTCAATCCCATCAGGTGGATTACGAAGCTGAACTGGCAACGGTAATGGGGAAAGAGGCCCGTTTTGTTAATAAAAAGGATGCTATGAACTATGTTGCGGGTTATACTGTTTTAAATGATGTAACTGCCCGTGACCTCCAGCAAAAAGATGGGCAGTGGACTCGTGCCAAGAGTTTTGATACCTTCTGTCCATTGGGACCGTGGATAGAAACGGATATGGACCCTTCAAATCAGAATATCTCCTTAAAATTAAATGGAGATGTTAAACAGGATTCCACTACTGGAAACATGATTTTCCCGGTGGAAGAGTTGGTGGAATACATATCCCATATAATGACCCTTAATCCAGGGGATGTCATTGCCACTGGAACACCTCCCGGTGTGGGTGCCATGCAAGTGGGGGACGTGGTTGAGGTGACTGTAGAAGGTGTTGGAACACTTATAAACCGAGTTAAACCTTAAAATCTTAAAATGAATTCAAATCTTGCTAAAATTATACGGATAACTTTAAAATTGAGGAAAACATTTACATGCGAATAAAGATAAAATCAAATTTTCAGAATTCTCTTTATGTAATTAAATGAATTTAAGCATACCAAGCCCTCATAACCATGTTCTGACTTTTTTAAAGGTGTTCTCCCTCAAAGTCTTCCAGTAACATTCGAACCACACTTTTCTCTATCCTGAAATCTTCCCCTAAGAGGAAATCCACCAGATCATGGTAACATGTGTTAACCTCCAGGAGAACTTCCCCCTGACCATGGATTTCGCAGAATAAAATTAACATTTCCTTTAAAATCTGATCCTGGCTTGGATGGGGTTTCACTGCCCCCCATAAATGTAGAAATACACTAGGATAAAATGTGAGGAAACCCACTGGTTCATCCTTATGCAGGGCTATGAGGATATCTCCACCACATCTACTGGCTAAATTAAGGTCTTTAAGATAGCTGACTCCCCCTAATTCTTGCCGGGTCCACTTGTCAATCTTTTCCAATACAGTTTCCTTCCTATTATCCAGTGTGAGTTGGAAAAGTTCCACCCTAAGATTATCATCATCCTGATTAATTCCATCTCCAAGGTTGGCTTTCTTTTCTGGACCTGATAATTTCTCTGGGACTTTCAGTATCAAAGAGGGATAGGCAGAATTGAATCCCAGTTTATGGTAAAGACCAATATTATTCCCTGCTTCCGGACGCACCTCCAAACCCACCACCTTACAGTGCCTCTGGAGGTAATCTAAACTACGCTGAATTAATTTTTTACCACGACCCTGTCCCTGTAATGATGGATGGATCCCCAGTGGTACCAGGTAGCCCTCTTCCCCTATGGTTTTGGAAAATGAGTAGCCAACCAGTTCTTGGCCATCCATCAACACGAAACAGCCTTCTTCATCCCCTTCTCGGAGCCCCTGGAGATTCTGGAGACTTCGTGGTTCTTCGCGTTGGAAGGCCATCTGGTCGAGTTCTATGATGGTTTCCAGATGTTCCTCTTCCATCAGGATTATCTGCAATTAATCACTCCGCAAATTGCACTGGCCCCTTACTTGCTATTCCGATTTAGGTGTCCAGTTTTTTATTCCAGGTAAATTGCTGGTTTATAGGGTAAGGCATTCCGGGCCTTATTCTGAGGATCATAGGTTGGTTCTTGATATACAACAACTTTAGCACCAGTTTCCCGGGCGACATAACCCTGTGCATCTTCCAGGAGTTGTTTTTCATCCACCATTCCCACGTAGTGTATTTTGGTCATTTCCCTGGCGATTTTCTGGGCAAATCCAGCCAGTTCCTTCTTATCATCATGAACATTTGCCTGGATGGCCTGTCCCATTATACGTCCAATATCTGGTTTTCCAACCTCACGGGCAATCTCAAAGACTTCCCATTTCCATGTGGGAGCTAGATATATGTGTATCATTTCCGGTTGGCTTTGTGTTATCTTTTTTATCTCCCGGATGTCATCCACCAGGCCCTGGATGATTTCTTCACCCTTGTGCACCTTTTCATCAATTAAGGCCGGATCAGCTTCAGGCCATGGTGCTTCGGATACGAATCCCTGCCCTCCATGACGGTTCCACAGTTCCTCACAGGCATGAGGTGTGAATGGAGCCATTAACCGTATCCAGATTCCCAGTACATAGGCCAGGACATCAGTTATCTCCTCATGGTCATCCTCTTTTTTGAGTTGGTGGTCCACCCGGTGCAGGTAATGGTCAATATCCTTTTTGAATAGGAAAAGTGATTCCTGGAGAGCTTTACGGGTCTGGAATCCTTCTAGGGCCAGGGTGGCGTCGCGGACCCTCTGGTTTACTTGGCTGATCATCCAGGCATTGATGGCCTTATCCACTGCCGGGGCTTCATTGAAATCACTTAATTGTATCTGGGAGCCATGGAGTTCATCAACCATTGCCGCAAATCCTGAAAACCATTCTAAACGTTTTTTGGTTCCAATAACCTCTTTTTCCCTCCAGTCGAAGTCCTGCCATGGTTCTGCCGAGGACATTAAGAATAAGCGTACCACGTCGGCTCCGTGGATTTTAATGGCATCTTCCAGGAGAATGATGTTTCCCTTGGAAGAAGACATTTTATGTCCTTCCAGTAATCCCATTCCAAAGACTACCACTCCGCGGGGTCTTTTTTCCTCGGGGAATATGGCTGAATGGTGAAAGATGTGGAATGAAAGGTGATTTCCCACCAGGTCCTTGGCAGACAGTCTCCAGTCCAGTGGGTACCAGTAGTTAAATTCTTCCTTCATACCATCGGGTATGTTGGTTTTGGTGGTTGGTTTATCCAGGAATACGTGGTCGAAGAATTCTTCGTCCAGTTCTTCCGGGTCTATGTTTTTCAGGTGAGGGGCTATGGCGTAGTAGCTCATGTAGATGGTGGAGTCACTGAGGGGTTCGATTAACCACTGGGTGTCCCAGGGTAGTGGTGTTCCCAGACCGATCCGTCGGGCGCAGGCCCAGTCATGGAGCCAGTTAAGGTAGTATTGGAAGTTGGATCGTATCTCCTCTGGTACGGTTTTCATCAGGGAGAGTGTGTTCTGGGTGGTGGTGGTCCAGTCTTCGTCAGAATACTTGAGGAACCACTGGTTGTCCAGGATCTTAACCACGCACTCGGTACCGCAACGGCAGATCACGGGTTTTTCTGCGAATTCATGCATTATGTCCCCTTTACCAGCTTCTAAGAGATTATCTTTAATGGCATCCCTGGCCTCGGGCACCCTTAAACCAGAATAACCAGTGACGTGTTCATCCATAACTCCCTTGGCGTGTTCCAGTTTGTACATTTCATTGGTGGCATCCTTGAGTTTAGGGTCTTCCTGGCTTTTAACACCCATTTTATCCACCATTTCCACCGCAGGGTGTTCGCCGAATCCTTTGAGACGTATGAGTCCTATGGGCTGGATTTTCTCCACTTCGTCTTTTATCCCATATTTTTCCAGAGTTTCCGTGTCCTTTTTAAGGTCTACCAGGGCGATGTAGTCTGCTGGGGCATGGGCAGGTACGGAGTAAACCACCCCGGTGGCATAATCCGGGTCGACAAATGATGCCGGTAGAATAATGTGCTGTTGCCCGGTCACCGGGTTTTCCACGTATTGGCCGATTAAACTTGGGGCATCCGCATCTTCAATTAGTTCCAAGTCGGTTTTCTGATTTAAAAGGTTGTGGTATGCTTTTTTGCTGATAACCCATTCTTCCCCACTACTTCTAACCTTAACGTATTCTTCAGATGGATTAAGCCATAGGTTGGTGGCTCCGAAGAGGGTTTCCGGACGGAAAGTTGCGGCTACTAAATATTTTTCTCCCATTTTAAATTTGATGAGGGTTAATTCATTGATGGCCACTCCTTCTCCTTCCAGGAGGTCATGGTCCCCTACTGGGTTTTCATCATCAGGACAGTACTTTACCGGGTGGGCCCCTCGGCGTACCAGTCCTTTTTGGTTGAGTTTTTCAAATTGCCAGGTGATGAATTTCTGGTAGTGAGGGTCGATGGTGGTGAATTCGCGTCTCCAGTCAATGGAAAATCCTAGCTGAGTCATGACATTGTGGTACTCTTCACTGAAATATTTGACAATGTAATGGGGGTCGGTGAATTTGTTAAGCTCGTCCTCGGGTACTTTGTGAACGTTCTGGTATATGTCCAGAGTCCAGGGATCTCTTCTACCGATACGTTTGGCTATCCCTATAACTGGAGCCCCGGTAACGTGCCAACCCATGGGGAATAATACATTGTATCCTTGCATTCTCTTAAAACGAGCATAAACATCTGGAACAGTATAGGTACGGCCGTGGCCCACGTGCATTGCCCCACTAGGGTAAGGGTAGGCCACAGTTAAGAATAGTTTTTCACGATTATCAGGATTAGATTGGAATAATTTTGATTTCTGCCATTTTTTCTGCCATTTCTCCTCAATTTTAATATCTGTCACTAAATCACCGCCATGATAATATTTTAATTTGGTAAAAACTAATTTATGATTAATTAACATTAATTTCAATTAATAATAGATTATAACCAATAATCAAAGTTTTAATGCTTTTCAAGTGAGTTGTCCAGCCAGTCCAGGTAGTTTTGTGATCCCTATTTGATCTGGATTTCCAGTGCACATGGTGTCTGGTAACTGTGGATTTCTTCAACCCTATCTATAACTTTATCCACTAATTCTGAACGGGTCTTCACCAGGAGGATGGATTCAACATCTTCCTCCAAGCTCCCCTCCCACCAGAAAATGGATTCCATACCCAAGATTATATTGGCACAGGCCACTATTCGTTCATTTAAAAGAGCTTTAGCTATTTTTTTAGCCTCTTCAACTTCGGAAGCTGTGATATAAACCATGGAATACATTTAAACATCTCGAACTACTTGTTATCACCAGGATATGAATTATTTTATTTATCCCAATTTTTTTGATCTTACCAGGAACTATATCAATCAAGGAAATAATATTCAAATCCCCCATAAAATATTCAAATCCCCCATAAGACACATTCCAAGGCCCAATGTATTATCGAATTGTGGGAGGTATTGGTGGCATTACTGATTTGTGTTCAGCAGCCAGCATCATCACCTTAACCCTTACTACTTCATCCAGTTTTATCTGCAATTTATGGGCTGTTTCATCTTCTTTCATCCCACGCTCAGTCATCAGGTACAGGATTTTATCTAAAAGATCGTATTTAATTCCCAGATCTTCCTCATCAGTTTGTCCCGGCCATAAACCGGCAGTGGGATCCTTGTGGATGATATCCTCATTTACATCAATATAACTGGCCAACCTGCGGACATCGGTTTTGTATAACCCTCCTATAGGGAGTATATCAACCCCACCATCACCATACTTAGTGAAATAGCCAACCAAAAGTTCGGTTCTATTACCAGTGCCTACTACCAGACGATTTAAGGCATTAGCATGATAATAAAGTATTACCATTCGCATTCGTGCCTTAAGATTCGCTCCGGCAAGTTTATAATTTTGATTGGCTGAATGGCTGCAAACATCCTGAACTGGTTCAATTAGAGGATCTATAGGTATGATTTTATGTTTTATTCCTATTTCTTCTGCTAACTTCACTGCATCATCCACGTCTTCTTGAGTGGTGGTCCGGCTGGGCATGATGAGGCCCAAAATTTTATCCTTGTTCACTACCTGAGCACATAGTTTGGCAGTGGTAGATGAATCTAATCCCCCACTGAGACCCATAACCAGACCCCTCGTATTGGATTCTATTAAGGAACTTTCAATAAAGCTTGATATCTCTCTTGATGCTTTTTCCACATCTAATACTGGTAATATCCCATTATCATTGCCCATATTATGCACCCTAATGATTTTTTAATCCTAATAAATTTATTTATCGATAGTTTCAGTCAATATCAAAGCATAACATCAAATAAAACCCGTTTATTGGCCCATTAATGATGATCTGCCCTCAAAACTGCCATTACACTTGGTTTTGAAAATATTCCTATAATAGGATTATAGGATTATATTTAGGTTTTATTAAATATGGATTTTGCACAATTTTTATATGTCCACAGAATTTAAGTAAGATAATCAAATAGAAACTATTTAACTTGGAAAAAATGGATGGTTAATATTGAAGTTTATTTTAGGCTTATTACGATCTAGAATAAATAATGGAGGCATAATATAATGGCAATTAGAGACCTTTTCCAATTTAAAAAAGGAAAAACGACATTCGTGTTTATCGGGGGAAAAGGAGGAGTGGGTAAAACTACCGTATCTGCATCAACTGCCCTATGGTTAGCTGAAGAGGGCAAAAAAACTCTGGTAATATCAACAGACCCTGCTCACTCACTTTCTGACTCTTTAGAGAAGAAACTGGGACATGACCCCACCCCTATTGGTGAAAACCTGTGGGCTGCAGAAATTGACCCGGAAGTGGCTATGCAGGATTATCAAGTTAAGATGAAGGAACAGCAGGCCCTTAACCCTGGCATGGACATGGGTATGATGGAGGATCAAATGGAAATGGCTACCATGGCCCCTGGAATCGATGAGGCTGCTGCCTTTGACAAATTCCTCCAGTACATGACCACTGATGAGTACGATGTTGTGGTCTTCGACACTGCGCCCACCGGACACACCCTGAGATTACTATCTTTCCCGGAAATGATGGATAGCTGGGTAGGGAAGATGATCAAAGTCAGGAGACAGATCGGTAGCATGGCCAAAGCCTTTAAGAACATCATGCCCTTCATGGGAGATGAAGACGAAGAGGACAAAGCCATGGAAGACATGGAAGCCACCAAAAAACAGATACGTGTTGCCAGGGAAGTTATGGCAGACCCAACACGAACATCCTTTAAAATGGTGGTTATCCCTGAAGAAATGTCCATCTACGAATCTGAAAGAGCAATGGAAGCACTGGAAAAGAACAACATGCACACCGATGCAGTTATCGTAAACCAGATCCAGCCAGAAGAAGCAGACTGTGATTTCTGCCGTGCACGACGTCAGATCCAACAAAAAAGAATGGAAAGTATCCGTCAGAAGTTCGGTGGTCAGGTAGTGGCTGAAATACCATTATTCCGGGAAGAAGTTAAGGGTACTGATAAACTAAGAGAAGTTGGTAAGATCCTGTACGGGGAGAGCGAAGTAGCTTCCTAAAACCTCTTTTTCCAATTTCATTCTCTTTTATTTTTAACGCTATTTTTAGATAATCTCTATTATTTAGTCGATAGTTCCATATTTGAAAGAAGAATTTGGTTAAGATAGTTTCACACTTAAGAGAAGAGTTTCAGTACGTTTTTTATAAATCCTTCCAGAGCCTGGTTATAGTTAAACCAATCCTTTTCATAATATTTGGTCTGGCTGATCATGAAGGTGTAAGAATAGAGGGAAAGGGCCATTGCATTATAGTCCACATCCCGTCCAGGAAGGTTTTCTTCCAAGTATTTACTCATATATTTCACAAATTCATCCAGCATGGGATCAGTGCTACCACTTTTTTGAGTGTTGGAAAGAGAAATGAATTCATAGTGATCCTCGGCTATTCTGGCCATGTCGGTGATTAAGGTTCTTAAAAAAACATCAGGATCAGTGGAAACATTGGTAGCCAGGGCTTCATCCACATCTTCTTTAACTTTCACTATGTTCTGATTCAAAACCTTGTTAAAAAGATTTTGTTTTGTTTTAAACTTTCTGAACAAAGTTAATTCACTGAAACCTGCCTTTTGAGCTATAAATCTAGTTGTAGCACCTTTATATCCTTTTTCAGCAAATATTTCCAAAGCTGCGTCTAAAAATTTCTGTTCCGTTTTATCAACCATGTTTACATGCAACCATTAATCCATATCCATAGATTTCTAAACCAGAGGGTTTTAAAAATAATTTCCAGGGTCACCCTATAAAGGTTAACCATCAAAAACCCGGCGATAGATGATATTTTAGATTATTAAATATTAGAGTTTCTGGACTAAATAAGAGTCAGTTATCTATGTTTTTCAGATAATTAAAGTTCGCTCATCTCCCGGAAAGTGTACAAAGGTATATGTAGTTTGCAGTTCAAATAATAATGTATGAAAGATCGAAGTTTAGCATGCGAGTTGTCGGTTCCGGACGATGATAAAGCTTTGCAGGTTTTC
>Ga0334882_1000354_pt1 | contig 73787 bp, 63 predicted proteins | sample GraSluR1_MG_5_FD_207226 | JGI IMG/M metagenome (GOLD analysis project Ga0334882, IMG submission 207226) | Sludge microbial communities from methane-producing bioreactor in Wageningen University, Netherlands - Granular Sludge_15_04-R1 | ecosystem: Engineered > Bioreactor > Anaerobic >... | reverse complement strand
TCCTTCATGGGGACACCTCCAAATCATTGTGGTGCCCCAAAGAATGACAGGTGGCTATTCGATTGTCAGAGAACTTTTAACGATGTCTTGGCACATCTTTTTGTTAACGATGTCCTGGCACTCAGCAACTACCCGCTTACCTGTGGCGGAATGCCCAAAAGCGGATGGAGGATGGAGTTGCGCGTTCGGGTCGAAGATATCAAAGCTGAAGGCCTGAGCCTCGAATTTGTCGAGCCCGTGGAGGACTTTCCGGTTCTCGCCGAGATGGTCGAGGAGGGGGAGGCAAGCTTTCTGCAGCCTCTGACCGTGTGTCTGAGAGCCCAGCGCACTTCCGGTGTGGTCGCCATCACCGGCACCCTGCGAACCCGGCTGCGACTGGCCTGCAGTCGCTGTCTGAAGGAATTCGACAGCGATCTGGAGGTGCCCTTCGAGCTGGCCTTCGTCGAGGAGATGCCCTCCCTGGAGGGTTTCGAGGACGAAGAGGGGGCGGAGGTCGAACCGGAGCGGGTGGGACTCATTCCCTTCGACGGCGAAGAGATCGACCTGATCGAAGCGCTGCAGGAGCAGGTGGTCCTGGCCATGCCTTACAAGCCCTTGTGTCAGGAGGCCTGCCGGGGTTTCTGTCCGAATTGCGGTGCGGATCTCAATGCAGGGCAATGCGAATGCGGTCCGCCCGAGCCCACAGGCAAATTTGCCGTTTTGAAGGATTTCAAGGTCCGAAAACCATAGCCCGTTATCCGTTTGGCTTGTAACCCTGTAACGGATACAGACGAACATTGCGGCCGGGGGCCGCTTGTAAAAGGAGTTTGAATCATGGCCGTACCCAAGAAAAAGACCTCCAAGTCCAAACGCGACATGCGCCGCGCCCATGATGCCCTGGCCGCGCCCGGCATCTCCGTCTGCCCGCAGTGCAAGGAGCCCAAGCAACCCCACCGCGTTTGCGCGAGTTGCGGCAGCTACAAGGGCAAGGACGTCGTTGAACCCAAATAATTCGAAAAGGGCGTCCGATTGAGCAAGCGTATTGTTGTTGCGGTTGATGCCATGGGCGGGGATAATGCCCCGGACGTGGAGGTGGAAGGGGCGGTTGCCGCGGCCCGACGGTACCGGATACCCATTATTCTGGTCGGCGATCGTGAGCGGGTCGAACAGTGTTTGCAGCGCCATGACATCCGTGGGTTGGATATCGCCGTCCGCCATGCCAGTGAAGTCGTCGGCATGCACGACGCGCCCTCTGATGCCGTGCGCAAGAAGAAGGATTCGTCCCTGCGCGTTGCCTTCGAGCTGATCGGCAGCGGCGAGGCGCAAGCCGTGGTCAGCGCCGGCAATTCCGGCGCGACCATGGCGGTGGGCATGTTTCTTCTGAAACGCATTCCGGGTATCGACCGACCGGCCATCGCCACCATCATGCCCAATCTGCAAAGCCAGACCGTGGTGCTGGACAGCGGTGCCAATGTCGATTGCAAACCCCTCAACCTGGTGCAGTTCGCCACCATGGGTGCCATTTACGCCAAGTCCATCCTCGGCAAGGAAAGCCCGCGGGTCGGCGTGCTTTCCAATGGCGAAGAGGAGTGCAAGGGCAACGATCTGGTGCGCGCCGCCCACCAGGCCCTGAAAGGATCCGCCCTCAACTATATCGGATTTGTCGAGGGGCGGGATGTTTTTAACGGCAAAGTCGATGTTGTGGTCTGTGACGGGTTTGTCGGCAACGTGGTGCTCAAGGTCGCCGAAGGACTCAGCGAGGCGTTGCGCAGCATGCTTCGGCAGGAAATCGGCCGCCGGTTTTGGGCCAAGCTCGGTTATCTGCTGGCCCGTCCGGCCTTTCGCAGCTTTGCCCGCAAGGTCGATTATGCCGAATACGGCGGCGCTCCGCTGCTGGGTATCCAGGGTACCGGCATGATCTGTCATGGCGGCTCCAATCCGAAGGCCATCATGAATGCCATCCGGTTGGCGCGGGAGTCGGTGGCCCGGGGGCTCAACGATCGCCTGGTCGCTCAGATGGCTGGTCCGGAGGATTGCGAACCTTCGGAATCGGCTTCCGGGCTGGGCTAGGAACGTATCCACAGTCATGAAGCAGTCACGCATCATCGGGACCGGGTCCTGTCTGCCGGAGCGGATACTGACCAACGCCGAACTGGAGCAGACCCTCGATACCAACGATGAATGGATCGTCACGCGGACCGGCATTCGCGAACGGCGCATCGCCGCGGAGGGGCAATATACCTCGGACCTCGCCGGCGGAGCCGCGCGCCAGGCCCTGGCCATGGCCGGTCTGGAGGCCGCCGATATCGATCTGATTCTGGTGGCGACGGTAACGGGGGATCTGAGCTGGCCGGCGACGGCCTGCCTGGTCCAGGATCAACTGCAGGCCACCCGGGCCGCAGCCTTCGATATTTCCGCGGCCTGCAGCGGTTTTCTCTACGCCTTGTCCACCGCCGACAGCTTTCTGCGGGCCGGCACCGCGCGCCGGGCCCTGGTCATCGGGGCGGAGATTTTCAGCCGCATCGTCGACTGGCAGGATCGCAGCACCTGCATCCTGTTCGGGGACGGCGCCGGCGCCGTGGTCCTGGAAATGGGGGAAGGTGCGGGCCAGTTGCTCGGCTGTCATCTGCACTCGGACGGCAGCCAGTGGCCGCTGCTGTACCAGTTGGGCTACGGATCGCGCAATCCCGCCGGCGACCAGAGCCGCAATCCGGAACATCCCTTTATCCGCATGCAGGGCAACGAGGTGTTCAAGGTCGCCGTGCGCAGCCTCTCGGAAGTGGCGCTGGAAGCCCTGGAGGCGCAGTCGTTGACGGTGGCGGATGTGGATCTGCTGGTGCCCCACCAGGCCAACCAGCGGATTCTCGAGGCGACCGCCAAACGTCTTGGGTTGCCGCCCGAAAAGGTGATGATCAATGTCGACCGTTACGGCAACACCTCGGCGGCATCCATTCCCATCGCTCTGGACGAAGCACATCGCAGCGGGCGGTTGCAGCCCGGGCACCTGGTGCTGCTTAACGCCTTCGGCGGCGGCTTTACCTGGGGAGCGGCTCTGGTGCGCTGGTAGCACGAGACCGCCTTCTGAACCGGAAAGGATCTATCATGACGGCCTTCGTGTTTCCCGGTCAGGGTTCCCAATATCCGGGCATGGGCAAGGAATTGGCGGATAATTTCGCCGTCGCCCGGCAGACCTTCGAAGAAGCCAACGAAGCCCTCGGTTTCCATATTGCCCGACTGTGCTTCGAGGGCCCCGAACAGGAGCTGCAACTGACCGCCAATACCCAGCCGGCCATCGTCGCCACCAGCATCGCTGCGCTGCGCGTCGTGCAGGCTGAGACCGGTCTGCAACCGGCTTTTGTCGCCGGCCATTCCCTGGGCGAATATGCGGCGCTGGTATGTGCCGGCGGCCTGGCCTTCGGCGATGCGGTGCGCATCGTCCGGCAGCGCGGCACCTTCATGCAGCAGGCGGTTCCCGTCGGCGTCGGCGGCATGGCGGCCATCATGGGCCTTGACAATGCCGCTTTGACGGCGGTATGTGAAGAAGCAGCCCAGGATGAACTGGTGGCGCCGGCCAATTTCAACAGCCCCGGCCAGGTGGTCATCGCCGGTCATCTGACGGCGGTGGAACGGGCCATGGCCCTGGCTCGGGAACGCGGCGCCAAGCGCGCCCTGCCGCTGCCGGTCAGCGCCCCCTTTCATTGTCCGCTCATGCAGCCGGCGGCCGATGGTCTGGCCGAAGTGCTCGGCCGGGTGACCATCGGCGAGTTGCTGTGCCCGGTGGTGAGCAACGTCGAGGCCGTCCCCAACCGCGATGCCGGCAAGGTCCGCGAACTGCTGGTGCGGCAGGTCTGCGCTCCGGTGCGCTGGGACGAATCGGTTACCGTCATGGCGGCCCAGGGGGTCGAGCGGTTCATCGAGATCGGCCCCGGCAAGGTGCTGTCCGGTCTCATCAAACGAATTGTCAAAGGGGTCGAGGTGCAGAACGTCGAGGATTGCGCCGGCCTCAAGACATTGTGAGGGAACATGTCCAACCAAACCGGTCTGCTCAAGGATAAAGTCGCCGTCGTGACCGGCGCATCGCGCGGCATCGGCCGCGCCATCGCCCTCAAGCTAGCTGCTTCCGGCGCCCGGGTGGTCCTGTCGGCCCGCAGCCAATCCGCCTTGGACGACCTGGCGGCGGCAATCGCGGCGGCGGGGGGCGAGGCCCTGGCCGTGCCGACGGATATCGCCCGGACGGAGGACGTCGAAAACCTGTTCGAAACGGCCCTGGCGCGCTTCGGCCAGGTCGACATTTTGGTCAACAACGCCGGCATTACCCGGGACACCCTGCTGGTCCGCATGAAGGACGCGGATTGGGACGCGGTCCTGGAAACCAACCTCAAAGGACCCTTTCTCTGCAGCCGCGCGGCCGCCAAGATCATGACCAAGCAGCGCTGCGGCCGCATCATCAATATCTCCTCGGTGGTGGGCGAGATGGGCAATGCCGGGCAGGCCAACTACTGTGCCAGCAAGGCCGGTCTCATCGGTCTCACCAAGTCCATGGCACGGGAATTGGCACGACGCCATGTCACCGTCAACGCCGTGACGCCGGGGTTTATCGTTACCGAAATGACCGAGGTGCTGTCCGACAAGGTCAAGGAAGAGTTGCTGGGCCAGATTCCCCTGGGGCGCTTCGGCGAAGCCGACGATATTGCCGCCGCCGTGGTTTTTCTGGCCTCCGACCAGGCCGCCTACATCACCGGGCAGGTGCTCGGGGTGAACGGCGGCATGTACATGTAACCCGAGTGGTTGATTCATTCTGTCCGGTGCCGTCACCGGGCCGAACCAAACAAGGAGGTGAAGCAAATGGCTTCTATCGAGGAAAAAGTCAAACAGATTATTGCTGAACAGCTGGGTGTTGACGAGGAACAGGTGACCGGTGACGCGTCCTTTATGGACGATCTGGGTGCCGACTCTCTGGACACGGTAGAACTGGTCATGGCGCTGGAAGAGGAATTCGATATCGAAATTTCCGATGAAGACGCCGAGAAGATTCAGACGGTTCAGGACGCCATCGATTATATCAGCGAAAATTCCTGATCCATGCAGGCCCCGGGGAGGTGGACGCCGGCAGGGCGTTTCCTCCCCAGAATTTGCAGCAAGATTAATGAGTTGATCCATAGCATTTCCGGGACATATTTTAACCGGCGCGGTATGGCGTGCGGTTGACACCCGGGAGCTGGCAAACTGGCCGATGGCCGATGGCATGGGTCGCGCGGTGATGTGCGTCGGCCGATACGGTCCACCTACCACGACCCGTGCGTCCGGCCCGAAATCCGGAGGAGTAATCAGAATCATGCGAAGAGTCGTTGTAACGGGTATTGGAGTGGTTTCCCCCCTCGGCACCGGGACGGGGAAGAACTGGCAGGCCCTGCTGCAGGGACAATCCGGAATAGGACCCATCACCCGGTTCGACGCCTCCGACCTGCCGACCCGGATTGCCGGCGAAGTCAAGGACTTCAACGCCGAGGATTATATCGACAAAAAAGAGATCAAGAAAATGGATCTCTTTATCCAGTTTGCCATCGGTGCCGCCGACGAGGCGCTGAAGGATTCCGGCCTGCAGATCACCGACGCCAACGCCGAGCGCGTGGGCGTGCTGGTGGGAGCCGGGCTGGGCGGTCTGCCGACCATTGAAAAATACCATGAAGCCTATCTGGAGGGCGGCTACAAGAAGATCTCGCCGTTCTTCATCCCGATGCTCATCACCAACCTGGCGCCGGGCCACATCTCCATGCGCTGTGGTGCCAAGGGGCCCAACCTGTCTTCCGTCTCGGCCTGCGCCACCGGCACCCATTCCATCGGCGACGCCTACCAGATTATCCGACGGGGCGATGCCGACGCCATGATCGCCGGCGGCACCGAATCGACCATCACCCCCCTGGCCGTCGGCGGCTTTGCCGTCATGCGCGCCCTGTCGACCCGGAATGACGATCCCCGCGGCGCCAGCCGTCCCTTCGACAAGCAGCGCGACGGTTTCGTCATGTCCGAAGGTGCCGGCATCCTGGTGCTCGAGGAATTCGAAGCGGCCAAGGCGCGCGGCGCCCGCATCTATGCCGAGGTCTGCGGCTACGGCCTGACCGGCGATGCCTATCACCTGACGGCGCCCGCCCCGGGCGGCGAGGGTGCGGCCCGCTGCATGGCCATGGCCCTGCGCAATGCCGGCATCGCTCCCGAAGAGGTCGATTACATCAATGCCCACGGCACTTCGACGCCCTTCAACGATCTCTATGAAACCATGGCCATCAAGACCGTGTTCGGTGATCATGCCCGCAAGCTCATGGTCAGTTCCACCAAGGGCATGACCGGCCACGCCTTGGGCGCCGCCGGTGGCCTGGAAGCCGCTTTCATGGCCTTGGCCATCCACCGGGATGAAGTGCCGCCGACTATCAACTACGAGGAACCGGATCCCGAATGCGATCTGGATTATGTGCCCAATGAAGCCCGGCAGGCCCCGGTGCGCGTGGCCCTGTCCAACTCCTTCGGTTTTGGCGGCACCAACGCCACCCTGCTGTTTCGCAAGGTTTGAGAGGTCAGGTCATGATTTTCATCGCCAGCGATCACGGCGGGTTGGATCTGAAGGAAGCCATCAAGGCCTGCCTGGCCGAGCGCGGCCTGGCCTGCCGGGATCTCGGCACGGACAACGGCAACTCGGTGGATTACCCCGATTTCGGCGAAAAGGTCGGCCGCGCGGTGTCGTGCGGCGAGGCCCAGCGCGGCATTCTGCTGTGCGGCACCGGCATCGGAATGTCCATCGTCGCCAACAAGTTCCCGGGCGTGCGGGCGGCTCTCGTCTGGGATGAATTTACCGCCCGCATGGCCAAGGAACACAACAATGCCAATGTGCTGGTCATGGGCGGGCGGGTCCAGAGTCCGGACACGGCCTGTCGCATGGTCGGCATCTGGCTGGATGCCGTCTTCGAGGGCGGGCGCCATCAGCAACGCCTGGACAAGATCAAGCAGATTGAAGAGGACGTCCAGGCCGGACGCCTTTGATTCGACGGAAACCCGGGGCAAGCCAGCGGCTTGCCCTTTGGCTTTCCTTTCGGCTCGACCCTGCCGTCTTCGCTCTGGCCCGACTTCTCCGGGCGAGGGGACGGCCATCCATCAATTCACGACCCTTTTCATCCCATAAATACGGAGGCCCGTTGACCATGTATCAGCACCTTGCCCAGTTCGATCCGGAAATCGCCGCGTCCATCCGCAGCGAAACCGAACGCCAGGAGTACAATCTCGAATTCATCGCTTCGGAAAACTTCGTCAGCGAAGCGGTCATGGAAGCCCAGGGTTCGGTCATGACCAACAAATATGCCGAAGGGTATCCGGGCAAGCGCTACTACGGCGGCTGTGAAATGGTCGATATCGCCGAGGAACTGGCCATCGAGCGCGCCAAGCAGCTGTTCGGCGCCGAGCACGCCAACGTCCAGCCCCATTCCGGTTCCCAGGCCAACATGGCGGTCTATTTCGCGGTCTGCAACCCCGGCGACACGGTGCTGGGCATGAACCTGGCCCACGGCGGCCACCTGACCCACGGTTCGCCGGTGAATTTCTCGGGCAAATTGTTCAATATCGTCTCCTACGGCGTGCGGCAGGACACCGGCTACATCGATTACGAAGAAGTCGAGCGACTGGCCCTGCAGCACCAGCCGAAACTCATCGTGGTCGGTGCCAGCGCCTATCCGCGCACCATCGATTTTCCGGCCTTCCGGCGGATAGCCGACCAGATCGGCGCCAAGATCATGGTCGACATGGCCCATATTGCCGGCCTGGTGGCCGCCGGTCTGCATCCCAGCCCGGTGCCCCATGCCGAGTTCGTCACCACCACCACCCACAAGACCCTGCGTGGGCCGCGCGGCGGCATGATCCTCTGCCAGGAGGAATACGCCAAGACCATCAACGCCAACATCTTCCCCGGGATCCAGGGCGGACCCTTGATGCACGTCATCGCCGCCAAGGCGGTGGCCTTCAAGGAGGCCCTGACTCCCGAGTTCAAGGTCTATTCCGAGCAGGTGATCAAGAACGCCCGGGTGCTGGCCGAGTGCCTGAAGCAGGAAGGGTTCAACCTGGTTTCCGGCGGGACCGACAACCACCTGATCCTGGTCGACTTCTCCGGCACCGAAACCACCGGCAAGATGGCAGAAAAAGCCCTGGAAAAAGCCGGTATCACGGTCAACAAGAACAGCGTGCCCTTCGAGACCCGCTCGCCGTTTGTCACCAGCGGCATCCGCCTCGGCACGCCGGCCTCCACCACCCGCGGGCTGCGTGAAGCGCAGATGCAGCAGGTCGCCGCCTGGGTCGGTCGCGCTCTGCGGGCCATGGAAGACGAGGCCGCCCTGACGGCGATTCGCGAGGAAGTCAAGGCCCTGTGCCTGCAGTTTCCCCTCTACGCCCACCGGCTGAAGTAGATGGAACGCCCGTCCTGGGAAGAATATTTCATGGAAATCGCCCGCCTGGTGGCGCGTCGCGCCACCTGCCTGCGCCGCCAGGTGGGTGCGGTTCTGGTCAAGGATCGGAATATCCTGGCCACCGGTTACAACGGTTCGCCGTCCGGGCTGCGGCATTGCACCGAAACCGGCTGTCTGCGGAACCAACATAATATTCCTTCCGGACAGCGGCACGAACTGTGCCGCGGCCTGCACGCCGAGCAGAACGCCATCGTCCAGGCCGCCAAGCACGGCACCAACATCAGCGGCGCGACCCTGTTCTGCACCAATGCGCCCTGTGTCATCTGTGCCAAGATGATCATCAATGCCGGCATCCGGCAGGTGGTCTACCTCGAGGGCTATCCGGACGATCTGGCCCTGGAGATGTTGCAGGAAGCCGGCGTGGCGGTGCAGGCCTTGGCCCAGTTGCTGGCGGAAAGGGCCGGGTAACGGCATGAAATGTCCCTTTTGCGGCTATCCCGATACGCGGGTGGTCGATTCGCGTCTCAACAAGGAAGGCAACGCCATTCGGCGGCGGCGAGAGTGCTCCCGCTGCGAGCGGCGCTGTACCACCTTCGAGCGGGTCGAGGAAGCCCTGCCCCTGGTGGTCAAGAAGGACGGCCGCCGCCAACCCTTCGATCGTCTCAAGGTTATCGCCGGCATTCAACGGGCCTGCGAAAAGCGGCCGGTCTCCATCGCCACCATCGAAAAAATCGTCGACCACATCGAGCGGCAACTGCAGGAAAGCGGCGAGCGCGAGGTCGAATCGAGCCGTATCGGCGAGGCCGTCATGGAGGCCCTGCACGGCCTCGATCAGGTGGCCTATGTGCGGTTTGCCTCGGTCTACCGGCAGTTCAAGGATATCAACGAATTCATGGCCGAGCTCAAGGATATTCTCGCCCAGGGCGGCGGCCAGGAAAAAGCCTGAGGTGGCGGGAGAAGGCGCCGGCATGAGCCTGACAGCCGAACACTACATGGCCCGGGCCCTGGAACTGGCCCGTCGCGGCGAAGGCCGCACCCGGCCCAATCCCGCGGTCGGCGCGGTGCTGGTCCGGGACGGCCGCATCGTCGGCGAGGGTTTTCATCCCGCCGCCGGCCAGCCCCATGCGGAGATCTTCGCCCTGCGCGAAGCCGGCGAGGCGGCGCGCGGCGCCGACCTGTACGTCACCCTCGAGCCGTGCAATCACCAGGGCCGCACCGGTCCCTGCACCGAGGCCATCATTGCCGCCGGCGTGGCCCGGGTGGTGGTTGGCATCGAGGACCCCAACCCGCGGGTGGCCGGCTGCGGCCTGCGGCGCCTGGCCGCCGCCGGCATCGCCGTGCAAAGCGGCGTGCTGGCCGCCGAATGCCGGCGGCTCATCGCCCCCTTCGCCAAGCATATCGTCAGCGGTCTGCCCTTCATCACCCTGAAAAGCGCCGTCACCCTGGACGGCAAAACCGCCACCTCCAGGGGCGATTCCCAATGGATCAGCGGACCCGCCAGTCGCGAATGGGTGCACCGCCTGCGGGATCGGGTGGATGCCATCATGGTCGGCATCGGCACCGCCCTGCGGGACGATCCGCGACTGACCACCCGGCTGCCCGAGGGCGGCCGCGACCCGCTGCGGGTGGTGGTCGACTCCCGGTTGCGCCTGCCGGAACAGGCGGCCCTGCTGCAGCTGGATTCCGCGGCCCCGACCCTGGTTGCCACCACGGCACAGGCCGCGCCGGACCAGGTCGACCGTCTGCGTCGTGCCGGGGCCGAGATCCTGGTGGTAGCGGAGCGCGCCGGCCGGGTGGATCTGACCGCCCTGGCCCGCTTGCTGGGCGAACGCGGGTTGCAGCACATTCTGCTCGAAGGCGGCGCCGGGCTCAACGCCGGCTGCTGGGAAGCCGGCCTGGTGGATCGGCTGATGTTGTTCGTGGCGCCCAAGGTGGTGGGCGGCGCTGACGGCTTCGGCATCTTTGCTGGGCGCGGCGTCGAGCGCCTGGCCGAGGCGCGGGGGGTGCGAGAGATGCGGGTTCAGCAGGTCGGCGACGATCTGCTCATCGAAGCCGAGGTGCAGGTATGTTCACAGGACTGATTCAGGATCTGGGCACGGTGCGCCGGCTGGAAAAGCAGGGTGCCGCGGGACGGCTCACCGTCGCCACCGCCCTGCCCATGGACGATTTGGAAATGGGCGAAAGCATTGCCGTCAACGGCGTCTGCCTGACCGTGGTCGGCTTCGGCGGCGGCCAGTTCAGTGCCGATGTGTCGCCGGAAAGCCTGCAGCGAACCAATCTGGGGTCCCTTACCGCCGGCCGGCGGGTCAACCTGGAGCGTGCCCTGCGGCTTTGCGATCGTCTCGGCGGGCACCTGGTCAGCGGTCACGTCGACGGTGTCGGCACCCTGGTCGAGCGGCGCAAGGACGAGAACGCCATCCGTTTCGCCATCGAGGTCGCCCCGGAACTGGTGCGCTACCTGGTGGAAAAGGGTTCCGTGGCGGTGGACGGCATCAGCCTGACGGTCAATACCGTCGGGGAAAACCGCCTGCATCTGGCCGTCATTCCCCACACTCTGGAGAAAACCACCCTGCAGGAGCGCCGGGTGGGGGATCGGGTTAACATCGAAACCGATCTGTTGGGCAAGTATGTGGAACGTCTGCTGCAGCCGGCCGGCGGCGCGGCGAGCGCCGGCGGCCTGAGCCTCGATTTCCTTGCCAAGCATGGCTTTCTGTGACATATTACCAGGCTACCGCAAGGGGAGGAATGCATGATCAAAGCCAATATCGAAGCCGCACTGGAAGATATCCGTCAGGGCAAAATGATCATCCTGGTGGATGACGAGGACCGCGAAAACGAAGGCGATCTGGCCATGGCCGCCGAACTGGTCACGCCCGAGGCCATCAACTTCATGGCCCGCGAAGGGCGGGGGCTCATCTGCCTGTCCCTGACCGAGGAGCGCGCCGACTACCTGAATCTGCCGCTGATGGTGCAGGACAACACGTCCTCCTTCGGCACCGCCTTCACCGTCTCCATCGAGGCCCGGCGCGGAGTATCGACGGGCATTTCCGCCGCCGATCGGGCCACCACCATCAAGGTCGCCATCGCCGACGAATCCGGCGCCCGGGATCTGGCGCGGCCGGGACATGTCTTCCCCCTGCGGGCCAAAAAGGGCGGCGTGCTGGTGCGCGCCGGGCAGACCGAAGGCTCCGTCGATCTGGCCCGCCTGGCGGGTCTCAAGCCGGCCGGCGTGATCTGCGAGATCATGAACGACGACGGCACCATGGCGCGCCTGCCGCAACTCGAGGAGTTCGCCGCCCGCCACGACCTCAAGATCGTCACCATCGCCGACCTGGTGCGTTACCGCATGAGCAACGAAACCCTGGTCCGGCGCGCCGCCGAAACCCTCATGCCCACCGCCTACGGCGGCGAGTTCATGGCCATCGGCTACGAAAACGAGGTGGACAAGGCCCAGCACCTGGCCCTGGTCAAGGGCACCATCGACCCGGCCAAACCGGTCCTGGTGCGGGTCCATTCCGAATGTCTGACCGGGGACGTGTTCGGCTCCATGCGCTGCGATTGCGGGGATCAGCTGCACGCCGCCATGTGCCAGATCGCCGAGGAGGGCTGCGGCGTCATCATCTACATGCGCCAGGAAGGGCGCGGCATCGGCCTCAACAACAAGCTGCGCGCCTACGCCCTGCAGGACCAGGGCTGCGACACGGTGGAGGCCAACGAAGCCCTCGGCTTCAAGGCCGATCTGCGCGATTACGGCATCGGCGCCCAGATCCTCCTTGATCTCGGCGTGCGCAAGATCCGGCTGATGACCAACAACCCGAAAAAGATTGTCGGCCTGGAAGGGTACGGCCTGGAAGTGGTGGAACGGGTGCCGGTGGAGATGCCGCCGACCTGCTCCAATATCCGGTATCTGCAGACCAAGCGGGAAAAGATGGGCCACCTGCTGGAAAATCTTTAGCCGCTCACCGCGACGCGGCGCACCAGGAGATCAGACATGGGTACGACCTTTGAAGGAAAACTCGATGCGAGCGGGCGCAAGTTCGCCATCGTCGTCAGCCGTTTCAACAGCTTCATCTGCGAGCGCCTGGTGGAAGGGGCCATGGATGCCCTGATCCGGCATGGCGCCGCCGCCGGGGACCTCGATTTGGTGCGGGTGCCGGGCGCCTACGAGATCCCCCTGGCCGCCCAGCGCCTGGCCGCCACCGGGCGCTACGACGCCATCGTGTGTCTCGGCGCGGTGATTCGAGGTTCCACCCCCCATTTCGACTACGTCTGCGCCGAGGTTTCCAAGGGCGTGGCGGCCGTGTCCCTCCACAGCGGCCTGCCCGTCGCCTTCGGCGTGCTGACCACCGATACCATCGAGCAGGCCATCGAACGCGCCGGCACCAAGGCCGGCAACAAGGGCGCCGAGGCCGCCGTCACCGCCATCGAGATGGTCAATCTCCTGCAGCAGTTCTGAGGGTCTATGTCCATCGGTGTACGTCGCAGCGGCCGGGAACTGGCCGTGAAGATCATTTACAGCCTCGACCACGCCCCGGAGGGCAGTGTGGACGATGTCCTTGGCACCTTCTGGGGGCATTTCCGTTTCCAGGACAATGTGCTGGGGGAACCCCTCGAAGAAGAGTGGGACAATCTGCCCATCACCGTGGTGCGGTTTGCCGAGGAACTGGTGCGGGGCGTCGCCGCCCATCGGCCGCAACTGGACGAGGCCATCAAGGAATATTCCACCAACTGGTCCCTGGAACGCATGTCCCGCGTCGATTTGGCCATCCTGCGCCTGGCGGCCTTCGAACTGCTGTTCCAGCCCGATGTCCCCGCCAGCGTGGCCATCAACGAAGCGGTGGAAATCGGCAAGCGCTACGGGACCAAGGACACGCCGGCCTTCGTCAACGGTATTCTGGACAAGATAGCTAAGTGCAGGCCGAAGATTGAAGGCTGAAGACTGAAGGCTGAAGACTGAAGGCTGAAGACTGAAGGCTGAAGACTGAAGACTGAAGACTGAAGACTGAAGACTGAAGACTGAAGGCGGGATGGATTGGGGGTTGATTTTCCTTCAGCCTTCGGACTTCAGCCTTCAGCCTGAACATCAGCCTTCAGCCTTCAGCCTGCCTTATCAAAACAAGGAGTGGCAATGAAAGAGATCAACGTTGGTCTGCTCGGGTTCGGCACCATCGGTGCCGGTGTGGTCAAAGTCTTTCAGCGCAACAGCGCCCTGATGGAACGGCGCCTCGGCGCGCGTCTGCAATTGATGCGCATTGCCGACCGCGACACCACCACCGATCGCGGCGTGACCACCGCGCCGGGCCAATTGGTCAACGATGCCCAGCAGGTGCTCGCCGACCCGCAGATCGATGTGGTCATCGAACTCATCGGCGGCTATGAGCCGGCCCGCACCTTCGTGATGCAGGCCATCGCCAACGGCAAGCACGTGGTCACCGCCAACAAGGCGCTGCTGGCCAAGCATGGCGCCGAGATCTTCGCCGCCGCGGCCGCCAAGGGCGTCTCGGTCATGTTCGAAGCCTCCGTGGGCGGCGGCATCCCGGTCCTGTCGGCCATCAAGGAAAACCTCTGCGCCAACGAATTCCGCTGCGTGTTCGGCATCCTGAACGGCACCTGCAACTACATCCTGACCCGTATGACCAACGAGGGCGCCGACTTCGCCACCGTGCTCAAGGATGCCCAGGCCCACGGTTTCGCCGAGGCCGATCCGACCTTCGACGTCGAGGGCATCGACACCGCCCACAAGCTGGCCATCCTCGTCTCCCTGTGCTTCGGCACCCGCATCGGCCTGGAGCAGATCTCCATCGAGGGCATCAGCCAGATCACCCCGCTGGATATCGAATATGCCCGCGAGTTCGGCTACAAGATCAAGCTGTTGGCCATCGGCAAAAAGCAGAACGGTGCCATCGAGGCCCGCGTGCATCCGACCATGATTCCGACCCATTACCCCCTGGCCGATGTCGACGGCGTGTTCAACGCCGTGCGCCTGGTGGGGGATTTCGTCGGCCCGGTGATGCTCTACGGCCAGGGCGCCGGGCGGGACGCCACCGCCAGCGCCGTCATGGGCGACGTCATGGCCATCGCCCGCGACATGCTGGCCGGCAGCGGCGTGCGCACGCCATCCCTGGGCTATCTGCCGGAAGCCATCGTCGATCTGCCCATCAAGCCCATGGACGAGATCGTCAGCCAGTATTACCTACGCTTCACGGTGGTTGACCAGCCCAACGTCATGGCCAAGATTTCCGGCGTTCTCGGCCGCTGCCAGATCAGCATCGCCTCAATGATGCAGCCGGAACGCCACGCCAGCGGCTCGGTGCCCATCGTCATTATGACCCACGAGGCCAAGGAGGCCGATATCCGGGCCGCCCTGGCGGAAATCGACCAACTCGAGGTGGTGCGGGAGCCGAGCCGGTTCATTCGCATCGAAAGCGAGATGGAATAAGCAGTTGCACCAACAAAAACGGCGTCCCGAAGGGGGCGCCGTTTTTGTTGGTGCCGGCTGAACGCCGAAGGCCGTCAACTTGCCGTCACCTCTAAAATCCATTTCGCCGCCAGGCTGCCGAGCAACCAAGAGCCTTTGCCGGCTGACTAGGCATTTCTTTCCCATGGAAAAACCATGATCACTCCGGTAATTCTCTCCGGCGGAACCGGTTCCCGGCTCTGGCCCTTGTCGCGGGAACTGTATCCGAAACAGCTGCTGCCCCTGGTGAGCGAAGCTACCATGCTGCAGGAAACCCAGCTGCGATTGAACGGCCTGGAAAATCTGCTGGCGCCCCTGGTGGTGTGCAACGAAAGCCACCGCTTCATGGTGGCCGAGCAGCTGCGCCAGGCCCAAGTCCCGGCCGGCGCCATCCTGCTGGAACCGGTGGGCCGCAACACCGCGCCGGCGGTGGCGGTGGCGGCGCTGCAGGCCCAAAAAACGGGGGACGATCCGGTGCTGCTGGTGCTGCCGGCGGACCATGTGATTGTCGACGGCGAGACCTTCCGCAACGCCGTGCTGCACGGAGCGGAGTTCGCGCGGGCCGGGAAGCTGGTCACGTTTGGGATTGTGCCAACGAAACCTGAAACTGGGTATGGCTACATACGCGCGGATCGTGCGTGTCATTTGTTTGAAAACCGTCATTTGTCATTGGTCACTAGTCATTTGCAAAAAACAAAGGACCAAGGACAAATGACCGATGACCCGACGGCGCAAGCCGTCGTTACAAATGACCAAGGACCAATGACTAATGACGCCACTGCATTTCAAGTGGCCAAATTCGTTGAAAAACCGGATCTGCCTACTGCCGAGTCCTATCTCGCTTCCGGCGACTACTTCTGGAACAGCGGCATGTTCATGTTCCGGGCTTCGCGGTACCTGGAGGAATTGGAGAAGTTCGCGCCGCAGATGCTGGCCTGCTGCCGGGAGGCGTTGGAGAAGGCACAGACGGATCTGGATTTCGTGCGACTGGATGCCGAGGCCTTTGCCGCCTGCCCGAAGGATTCCATCGACTACGCAGTGATTGAAAAAACCGACGAGGCGGTGGTGATTCCCCTGGATGCGGGCTGGAGCGATGTCGGGTCCTGGTCGGCCCTGTGGGAAGTGGGGACGACGGATTTGGACGGCAACGTGGTGCGCGGCGATGTGCTGACCCACGACAGCCGCAACTGCTACCTGCATGCCACCGGGCGCATGGTGGCGGCGGTGGGGTTGGAGGATCATGTGGTGGTGGAGACCGCCGACGCGGTGCTGGTGGCGCGGCGCGACCGGGCCCAGGAGGTCAAGGCCATCGTCGACCGGCTCAAGGAGCAGGGGCGCGGCGAGGCCCTGCTGCACCGCAAGGTCAACCGCCCCTGGGGCGCCTATGAGTGTATCGATGCGTCCGAGCGGTTCCAGGTCAAGCGCATCACCGTCAATCCCGGCGCCAGTTTGTCCCTGCAGATGCATCACCATCGCGCCGAGCACTGGATCGTGGTCAAGGGTACCGCCCGCATCACGCGCGGTGACGAGGTGCTGGTGCTGTCGGAAAACCAGTCCACCTACATTCCCCTCGGCGTACCGCACCGGCTGGAGAATCCCGGTCTGCTTCCGTTGGAACTCATCGAGGTGCAGTCGGGGTCGTATCTTGGGGAGGATGATATTGTGCGTTTTGAGGATCGCTACGGGCGTTAGCCCGTAGCGATCCTCAAAACGGGTCATTTGTATAAAAACCGTCATTGGTCATTAGTCATTAGTCATTGGTTTTTGGGAGCCGATGGAGCGAAGGTAGGCGTTGAGTTTGGGCATGAGTTCCTGCAACAGAGGCTTGGTAGTGTGGATATTATCTTCGGAAAGCAGGCCACGGTTATAGGCGCGGCGCAACCAATGTCGGACTTCGTAAAGGGAACCTCTGGCAATGCGTACGAATCTTCGGTTGTCCTGATAAGTTCCCCGGCCGCTGCCTTCAGCAATGTTGGCCCCTACACTGTCCACGGCACGAACCAGTTGCTTTCCAACAGTATCTCTGGCCAGACCATCCCATTCTGAAACAATCTGCCAGATCTCATCCGCCAATTTTTCCGATAGCTGATAAACCCGTAGCCCCTCAAACCCTCGAATCGACACGATGCCCCCATGATGGATTTTAATTTTCCAAATCTAACACCCATCAAAACAAGATCCAAGCGCAAAGGACACCCCGGCATTAATAAGAAGGGACCAAAATTCCTAAAATGGATAGGTGTAAACAACAAATGACAAAGGACAAGTGACCAATGACGGTTTCTATACAAATGACCAATGACGAGTGACCAATGACGATTTTACCTTGCTTTAAAGCCTACGACATTCGCGGCCGGTTGCCGGACGAGCTGAACGAGGACATCGCCTGGCGCATCGGCCGGGCCTATGCCGCGTACCTGCGCCCGGAGCGGGTCGTGGTGGGACGCGATGTGCGGCTCAGCAGCGCGGCGTTGTGTGATGCTCTGTCGGCCGGGCTCATGGCGGGCGGGGCGGAGGTGTTCGATATCGGCCTGTGCGGTACGGAGGAGATCTATTTCGCCACCTTTGCCGCCGGGATGGACGGCGGCATCATGGTGACGGCCAGCCACAATCCCATGGATTACAACGGCATGAAACTGGTGCGGCAGGGGGCGCGGCCCATCAGCGGCGACAGCGGTCTGCATGCCATCCGGGAGTTGGTGGCCCAAAACATTTTTGCTCCGGCGGCGAAATCTGGCTCCCGCTCGGTTATGGAGGTGCGGGCGGATTACGTGGCCCATCTGCTGGGGTACGTCGAGGTCGGGCAGCTGCGGCCGCTGAAGATCGTGGTCAACGCCGGCAACGGGTGCGCCGGCCCGGTGCTGGATGCGCTGGAGGAACGGCTGCCCTTCGAGTTCATCAAAATCCACCACCAGCCGGACGGCACTTTTCCCCACGGCATTCCCAATCCCCTGCTGCCGGAGAACCGCGCGGCCACGGCCGAGGCGGTACTGCAACACGGCGCGGATCTGGGCATCGCCTGGGACGGCGATTTCGATCGCTGTTTCCTCTTTGACGAGCAGGGTGCTTTCATCGAGGGCTATTACGTGGTGGGGCTGCTGGCGGCGGCGTTTTTGCAGCACCATCCCGGCGCCCGCATCATCCACGATCCGCGCCTGACCTGGAACACGGTGGACTTGGTCCGGGGCCTGGGCGGCACGCCGGTCATGAGCAAGACCGGCCATGCCTTCATCAAGGAGCGCATGCGGGTGGAGGACGCGGTGTACGGCGGCGAGATGAGCGCCCACCATTATTTTCGCGATTTCGCCTACTGCGACAGCGGCATGATCCCCTGGCTGCTGGTGACGGAGCTGATGAGCCGCCGCGGCCAACCCCTGTCCCGGCTGGTCGGCGAGCGCATCGCCCGCTATCCGGCCAGCGGCGAAATCAATCGCCGCCTGAGGGATCCCGCGGCCACCCTGGCCCGCATCGAGGCCCATTACCGGGGCTCGGCCCGGGGCGCGGATTACACCGACGGCCTGAGCATGGAATTCGACCGCTGGCGCTTCAACCTGCGCAGCTCCAACACCGAACCGGTGGTGCGCCTGAACGTGGAGAGTCGCGGCGACCAGGCCCTGATGGAGGACAAGACGCGGGAAATTCTGGGGCTGATGGAGGGGGACTGAGGGAGGCAACCGGGCCCTGCTTGACTCTATACCTTCATGCCCACCTGCTACAATCTGCGCAATCTGCGTCGAGAGACTTTGAATTCAAGGTCAAAGGCAATTTAGCCGCAGATACACGCAGATGAACGCGGATCAGGGCAAGGTCAAGGGCAAGTTTTACCACCCGCTTCGCTCGAGCCACAGAGAACACAGAGTAAAGGCGGGAGAAAATCTTAAGAACCTGATCTTGGGTTAAAACCTAGAAAAAGGTTCTTTGTTTAAGGTGTTATCGGTGTCCATCTGCGTGCCTCTGTGGCAATAAAGGTTTTAGAATTTTGGTTTTCTCAGATTGGACTCCGTGTCCTCTGTGCCTCGAGCGTAGCGGGTGGTGAAACAGGTTTTGCCTATTGCGGGTCGGGCCCAATAAATTCCACCTGAATGATCTGCTGGGCGCCGTAGGGGATGCCGTAGAATTTGTTGTTGATCCGATCGCCCGTGACCCACTTGCCGGTGCTTGTGGGCACGATGCCCTCGAGGGGGATGCGGGTGGCGGTGCCGGCCTCGGGATCGATGACCAGCAGGTCCGAAGCGGTGTAGGGGACGGCGTAGATGTTGCCGTCGGGGCCCAGGACGGCTTCCGACCAGCCGGCGCCGGAAAAATTGGCCCTCAGGTTGTGCAGGGCGGCCGTATTGGTCATGGGGTCGATGATCAGGATGTCCGGGGATTGGCTGTAGGGAATGGCGTAAATCTTGCCGTCGGGAGCGAGAATCCCCTCGGCGTACTTGTGCTGTCGCGTCAGCTTGGCGCCGAGGTCGTCACGAAAGGCTATCCCCGACGCCGGATCGATGATGAGGATGTCCCGGGCATGGCGGGGCATGCCGTAAATGCGGCCGTTGCCGGCACGGATTCCTCCGGACCACTTGTGGGAACCGTGCAACCTGGCCCCCATGTCGCTGCGCACGGCGGTGCCGGCCATGGCATCGATGATCAGGATGTCTCGGGCATTTCTGGGGATGCAGTAGATTTTGTTATCCAGGCCGAGCACGGCGCCGGCCCACTTGGCCCGGTCGGACAGGTCCAGACCGAAGTCGGTCTGCGTCGCGGTGCCGGCGATGGGGTCGATGATCAGCACGGTCGAGGCATGGTAGGGTACCCCATAAATTTTCCCGTCCGGGCCAAGGCATCCGCTGGCCCATTTTGACCCGCCTTGCAGTGTTTCTCCCAAGGTGCTGCGGGTGGCGCTGTTGGTGCGCGGGTCGATGATGAGGATGTCCTCTGCGCTGTAGGGAATGCCGTAGATTCTGCCGTCCGGGCCTTTGACGCCGCCCCACCATTTGGATTTCGTTTCGAATGGTTTCGCGCCGAATTTGCCGATGGTGACAACGAGGGTGAATTCGGCTCCCGGCAGGCGTACGGACTGTACTCGCTGGCCGTTGAGCTTGCTGGACCGCGGGGCACCCGTCTTGGCTCCGTTTGCGCCCATGGGACCTTGCTCGGAGTGCATCACGCGGGAAGCAGGTGTTTTGGAATGGAGTTCGGGGCCTTCTTCGTTGCTGCAGGCCATCACACAGAACACCGCCAGCCACCACAACACAATTGCAGGAATTTTCATGCTCGGCCCCTTGGGGAGAGGGCCATGGGCGCAGGGCAAGAAGGGGGAGGCGGTCCATGGCGGGTCCCTGTCCAAAAGCATACAACCCGAAAGGCGCGATGCCAGGTACACGTCGAATTTTGCCGGTGGCGGACCGCCCTACTTTGAAAAACCTTGACGATCAAATCCCGGGTGGCGCAATAATACCCATATACAGGTTGCTAGAAAATTTTCCTGCATCGCCAACTGTTTGAGTACGCAGCAGAAATGGTTTTCGTGGCAGTAGTGGCAGGGCACACCTTGCGGAGATTTTCGACATGAACAGGTTCGTCGCTGCAATCCTATTCGTCATGGCGGTTTTCCTGCATGGTCCGTCGGTAAGCGGGGCGGCAGGGCATGAATCGGGGGCGGGCCGGACCGCACCCCTGGTCGATTGCTCGAACTGCAGTCTTGATCTTATGAATCCCGGGCGTTGGAAGGAACGACTCGTCGCCCCGTCCAAGCCGGTTGCCGCGCCCATTTGGTGCGCCGCCTGCGGCCTGGAGTTCCCCTCCGCCGACGCCTTGCAGCAGCATCTGCGGGAGCATCCGGAACACCGGACCGCGCCCTTGGTGGATTGCATGAACTGCAGTCTGGATTTGATCAATCCGGGGCGTTGGAAGGAACAGCTCACCAGTCCGGCCCAACCGGTGGCCGCGCCGATTCGATGCACGGCCTGCGGATTGGAATTTTCATCCGGCGAAGGGTTGCAGCAACATTTGCGGGAACATCCGGAACATCGGACCGCTCCTCTTATCGATTGTTCGAACTGTGGGCTGGACTACACCCGACCGGATCGCTGGAAAGAGAAACTCCGGAAATAGCCCCGGGCAAAGGGGCGGGGTTAGTCCCGGACCGAGATGACGAACCGGGCACCGATGTAGACGATGTGCTCCGACACGAACAGGCGGAAAAACCGGTCGGGCCGGTTGAGGTAGTCGCTGACCCGGCTGCGGTCCTGGGGCAGGTCCACAAAGATGTCGCCTTCGACGGTTTTGCCGTGCAGGGTGGTGACCTGTACCCGGTACTTTTTGCCCAGCATCATCAGTTCATCGCCTTCATCCACGGCCGGCGTGGCGGCCATGACGATGTTGGCGGTGTTGATGTGCACCGTGCCGCCGGCGGTTTTTACCGGCACAAAGGCGTCCTCGCTGTCGTTGAGCAGGTTGCCGACCCGTTGCGGCTTCTGACCGCGAACGTCGTATAGGCTGAGAAAAACCTCGCCCGCCACATCGCTGCCATCGGCCAGGGTAAGCCGGACCTCTTGCCGGGTTTTGGTGATTTTCTGGTCGCTCATTCCAACTCCTCCTTTTCCTGCTACTGAAACTGACTCTTGTTGGCCGCGAACTTGTAAGCTTCCTCACGGGTGATTTTGCCGGCGGTGAGCAGGTCCTGGATGGCCTGATCCATGAGCATCATGCCCTGGGCCCGGCCGGTCTGGATGACCGAGGGGATCTGGAAGGTCTTGCCTTCGCGAATCAGGTTGGAAACCGCCGGGGTCACGGCCAGGATTTCCAGGGCGGCGCAGCGCTTGCCCTCGACGGTACGCAGCAGTTGCTGGGCGATGACGCCTTTGAGGGATTCGCCGAGCATGGTGCGTACCTGCTCCTGCTGGTTGGTGGGGAAGACGTTGATGATGCGGTCGACGGTTTTGGCGGCACTGCTGGTGTGCAGGGTGCCGAACACCAGATGGCCGGTTTCCGCCGCGGTGATGGCCAGTTCGATGGTTTCCAGATCGCGCATTTCGCCGACCAGGATCAGATCCGGATCCTCCCGCAGGGCCGCCTTGAGGGCCGAGGCGAAGGAGCGGGTATGGCGCCCGACTTCCCGCTGGTTGATGAGGCTCTGTTGGCTGACGTGCACGAATTCGATGGGATCCTCGACGGTGAGGATGTGGTCCTTGCGGGTCCGGTTGACGTGGTCGATCATGGCCGCCAGGGTGGTGGATTTGCCGCTGCCCGTGGGACCGGTGACCAGCACCAGGCCTTTTTTGAACTGGGTGAAATTGAGTACCGCCGGGGGCAGACCGAGTTGCTCGGCGCTGAGGATTTCGGCGGGAATCAGGCGGAACACGGCACTCATGCCGAGGCGGCCGGAGAAGATGTTGGCCCGGAAGCGGGATTGCAGTTCCGGGACCTCGTAGGCATAGTCGAGATCGCGCGTGGTTTCGAAGGTCTTGCGCTGGGTCTCGGTCATGATCTCGTAGAGCAGGGTCTTGTTCTGCTCATGGCTGAGCACCTGGTTCATGGCCGCTTCCAGTTCGCCGGAGCGGCGGATCAGGGGCGGATTGCCGGGGGACAGATGCAGGTCGGAGCCGCCCTTGTCCTTCAAAATTTTGAACAGTGCGTCAATTTTGGCCATGGGTGTGGTCTCGTGGAATGGGGAAAACGCAGGGTTGCCGTCCTGGTCGCGGCTTCGGTGAAATCCTTCCTCCATGGCAAGCATATTCCATGCCGGCTGAAACCGGGCCGGGAGGGTGGCTGCTGGTGGTGGGGATTTTTAGAAAAATACAAAAGCCAGGAGTTGCGCAAAGGCCGCTCCTGGCTTTTTTTCATCCGTCCTGCAGTCAGGCTCAGCTTTTTACGGCCTGACCGGCCGTTGCCGACCGCGGCCGACGGTGGCTGGAGGTCCGCCCGCCGGGAGGGTTTTGCCGCGAGGCGGGACGCTGCTGCCGGGGGGACCGGGCATTTTCCCGGGGTTCCGCCGGGGCGGTCGCCTGGTAGTCGAAATCGGCCAGGGTGCGTCGCTCGATGGCGCTGCCCAGGGTCTTTTCGATGGCCCGGACCATGGCGGTATCTTCGCCGCTCACCAGGGTAAAGGCATCGCCGGTACGGGCGGCGCGGCCGGTGCGGCCGATGCGGTGAATATAGGCCTCTGGGGTGTCGGGGATATCGTAGTTGATGACGTGGGACACCTGTGAGACGTCGATGCCGCGCGCTGCGATGTCCGTGGCCACCAGGGTCTGATAGCGGCCTTCACGAAAGCCGTTGAGGGCTTCCTGGCGACGGTTCTGGGACAGATTGCCCTGCAGGGAGGCGGCTTTGTAACCGGCTTTTTCCAGTTGCAGACCCAGGCGCTTGGCGCGGTGCTTGGTGCGGGTGAAGATCAGCACCGACTCGGTATCCGTGTGCTGCAGCAGTTCCAGCAGCAGGGCGGTTTTCAGGTGCGACGCCACGGGATACAGGGCATGGCTGACGGTGGTCGCCGGGGCGACGGTGCTGACCTGCACGGTGGCCGGGTTGACCAGCAGATCGCGGGCCAGTTTGCGGATGGCGTCGGGCATGGTGGCCGAAAACAGCAGGGTCTGGCGCTGCTGGGGCAGATGGCCCAGAATGCGCCGGATGTCGGGGAAAAAGCCCATGTCGAACATCTGGTCGGCTTCGTCCAGGACCAGGACCTCCAAGCCGCCAAGGGCGATGGTTCCCTGGCGGATGTGGTCGAGCAGGCGCCCCGGGCAGGCGACGACGATCTCGGCGCCGCGCTTGAGTTTCTGCACCTGCGGGTTGGCGCTGACGCCGCCGTAGATGGTCATGCTGCGCAGGCCGGTCTGTCCGGCGAGGCTGCCGATGGCTTCGTGGATCTGCTCCGCCAGTTCGCGGGTCGGGGCGATGATCAGGGCCCGAACCCGGCCGCGCGGACCGTCCATGAGGCGGTGCAGGATGGGTAGCGCGAAAGCGGCCGTTTTGCCGGTACCGGTCTGCGCCAGGCCCATGACATCGCGGCCCGCCATCACCGTGGGGATGGCCTGCTGCTGAATCGGGGTTGGGACGGAAAAGCCCGCGGCGACCACTCCGGCGGCGACCTTGGGGTGAAAATTGAACTCTTGAAACTCCATCAAATCCTTCTCTCTGCGTTCCATATAAAAAAACCCCGGAGGGATTCCGGGGTTGACGATGACGACGTTTTGACTTCGTTTTTTTCCTGGAACGGCTTATTCTTGGGCCAAGCCTAACAGTGCGCTACGGGTCCTGTCAAGGGAATTCCCGGCCGGACCTCCACCGCTACAGGTCTTAAATGGGCGGAAATTCAGGCGGGAGCCCAATCATCAGTCCGCTGAAAGTGTTTTCTATGATATCTGAACCAAGCTGTCCGCTGTGCCGCCGGCCCGACATCTACGGCATTGATTGCGCCGAAAAAATCTATTACCGATGCCGTCGCTGTCGACTGGTGTTTCTGGATGCGCGTTTTTATCTCGAGCCCGCCGCGGAAAAGGCGGTCTATGACTGGCATGAAAACCGGGCCGATGATGCCGGCTACCGGAGCTTTTTGTCGCGCAGCTTGCAGGAAATAGTCCAACGTCGGCCGCCGCCGGCGGCGGGGCTGGATTTCGGCTGCGGTCCCGGCCCGGCCCTGGTCGCCATGGCGCGGGAGGCGGGTTACACCATGGCCGCCTACGACAAGTTTTATGCCGACGATCAAGATGTTTTCCTGCGAAAATATGATTTCATTACCTGTACCGAAGTGGCGGAGCACCTGGCCGATCCGGGGACGGAACTCGACCGCTTGTGGGCTCTGCTGAAACCGCAGGGGCTGTTGGTGGTGCAGACCAAGCGGGTGCTGGACGATGTACGGTTCAAGAGCTGGTTCTATCGGCGGGATCCGACTCACATCTCCTTTTTTGCCCCGGACTCCTTCGAATGGCTGGCGGAGCGGTGGGGGGCGAAGCTGGCCTTCCCCCAGGGCGATGTGGCGGTTCTGGTCAAGGGGGCCTGATGCGCCGGGCGGCGTGGCGGCAGATACTGATGGAGGTTGCGGATGCGTAAAGAGGTGGATGTGGTGGTCATCGGCGCGGGCAGCGCCGGGCTGGCGGCGGTGCGGCAGATCCGGCAGGTCACCGACAATTTCCTGCTGGTCAATCAGGGCGCCCTGGGCACCACCTGCGCCCGGGTCGGGTGCATGCCGTCCAAGGCCCTGATCCAGGTGGCGAAGGATTATCATCGGCGGGAATGGCTGGCTGAAGCGGGCATCCGCGGCAGCCTGGACCTCCAATGCGACCTGCCGGCGGTGATGGAGCATGTGCGCCGGCTGCGCGATCGCTTCGCCTCGGGCATGGTGCGGGTGACCCGGGATCTGGCCGGGGAGCGGCTGGTGGCAGGGACGGCCCGCCTGCTGGGGCCGGATCGCATTCTCCTCAACGGCGAGGAGATCGCCTGCCGCCGCCTGGTGCTGGCCGTCGGAGCCCGACCGACCGTGCCCGAGGCCTGGCAGCGCTTCGGGGAGCGCCTGATGACCAGCGATACGGTATTCGAGCAGCGGGACTTTCCAAAACGCCTGGCCGTGGTCGGCATGGGCCTCATCGGTCTGGAACTCGGCCAGGCCCTGGCCCGGCTGGGGGTGGAGGTGGTCGGTTTCGGCCGCAACCCCAAGGTCGGCGGCATCTCCGATGCGACCATCAGCAGGGTAGCCCGGGATCAGTTCGCGCGCGACTTGCCGCTGCACCTGGGCTCGGCCGTCGAGGTGGCGGAGCAGGGCGCGGAGTTGCTGGTCGGCAACGCGACGACGGAGTTGCGCGTCGACGCCGTGCTGGTGGCGGTGGGGGTCACCCCGAATGTCGAGGGCCTGGGACTGGAAAACCTCGGCGTCGAACTGGACCAGCGGGGCCTGCCGCAGTTCGACCCGCACACCATGCAGGTGGCCGATCTGCCGGTGTTTTTGGTCGGCGATGCCAACGGCTGCCGGCCCATCCTGCATGAGGCTTTGGACGAGGGGCTGATTGCCGGTCACAACGCCGTCGCCGCCGAGGCGGGGCGGTTTTGCCGCCGCCCGGCCCTGCGTATCGGCTTTTGCGATCCGCAGATTGCCGCCGTCGGAAAACTGCCGGTCCCGGATGGGGAGGAAACCATCCTGACCGGTCTCGCCGATTTTTCGGAACAGTCCCGCGCCGCCCTCGAAGGGCGCAACGCCGGCCGCCTGCATGTCTATGCGGACCGGGACAGCGGCCGGCTGCTGGGCGGGGAAATGGCCGTCCCCGAGGCGGAGCATCTGGCCCACCTGCTGGCCCTGGCCGTGCAGCAGCAGATGACTGTCCACGAGGCGCTGCTGATGCCCTTTTATCACCCCGCCGTTGAGGAGGGACTGCGCGCCGCCCTGCGGGATGCCGCGCGGCAAATGAAAGACGCCCATCCGGCCCCGGAACTGTCCCTGTGTGGTGCCGCGCCGGAACGGCCCCTGTGCTGACCCGGCCGCTGCAGCCGAGAAATAAGGTTCAGCAACCCCGGGCGGCCATATGCTTTGCCAGATCCACCAGGCGCGCCGAATAGCCCCATTCGTTGTCGTACCAGGCCAGCACCTTGGCCACCCGGCGGCCGAGCATCATGGTGGAAGGGGCGTCGATGACCGCCGAATGGGGATCGCCGACGATATCCTGGGACACCAGGGCTTCGTCCGTAACCCGCAGAATGCCCTGCAGAGCGGGGTTGGCGGCGGCGTCGCGCAAGGTCCGGTTGATCTCTTCCACGGAGGCGTCCTGCTCCAGGGTGAGGACCATATCGGTGATGGAGCCATCGGGCACCGGCACCCGCATGGCCATGCCCGTCATGCGCCCGGCCAGTTCCGGCAGGACCTTCTCCGCCGCCTTGGCGGCGCCGGTGGTGGTGGGAATGATGGACAATGCCGCCGCCCGGCCGCGCCGCCGGTGGCGCGCCGGGGTGTCCATCAGGGACTGGCTGGAAGTGTAGGCATGCACGGTGGTGAACACCAGGGTCGCGATGCCGAAGCGGTGATGCAGGAGCTTGGCCACCGGGGCCAGGCAGTTGGTGGTGCAGGAGGCCATGGAGACGACGCGGTGGGCCTCCGGACGGTAGGCGTCTTCGTTGACGCCCATCACCAGCATGGCGTCAGAGTCGTCGGCCGGGGCCGAGACGATGACCCGCCGCGCGCCGGCGGTCAGATGGCCGGCGGCCTTGGCCCGCGGTCGCAGGGCGCCGCTGCTTTCGATGACGATGTCGACCTCCAGATCGCCCCAGGGCAGGGCCGTCGGGTCGCTCTGGGAAAAGAAGGGGATGCGCTGGCCGTCGATGCTCAGGGCGGCTTCCGCGGCGGCCACCTTGCTCGCATACCAGCCATGCACCGAATCGTACTTGAGCAGGTAGGCGAGGTCGTCCAAATCCGCCAGATCGTTGATCCCCACCACCTCGAAGTTGGCGTTGCGCAGGAACTGTTTGCAGACCGTCCGGCCGATGCGGCCGAAACCGTTGATGGCGATGCGGGTCTTTGCTGAACCGGGCATGGCATACTCCTTTGGGTTGAAAGGCAGGTCGATGCAGGGTTGAATGAACTGTTCGTTAATGGGGCTCGGGCCCGCCACGCCAAGGGTGTCTGGCGCCTGGATGGCGCCGGTCAAGCCCCAGGGATGGGTTCATGCGTCCCTTGGCGTGGCGGGTGCGAGCCCCTTCTGCGCAGTTTCCGAAGAGTCACGGGCTCGCGTCTATTCTGGAAAGGCCCGAACTCTCTGTCAACCGTCTTCCAAAATTTTCATGGCCGGGGCGACCTGCTCCAGGCTGAAGACCTTGCAACTTCCCCCTCCCTTCGGTAGAGTGCGGATCGGGTTCAGCGATTCTTTTCTACCGGTCCGGGAATGATCCATCCATGTCCACATTCCGCTTTCTGCATGCCGCCGACCTGCATCTCGACAGCCCCCTGCGGGGTCTCGAAGCCTATCCCGATGCACCCCTGGACCAGATCCGGGGTGCCACGCGGCGGGCCCTGGAGAACCTGGTCGACCGGGCCATCGAGGAGCAAGTGGCGTTTCTGCTGTTGGCCGGGGACATCTATGACGGGGAATGGAAAGATTACCACAGCGCGCTGTTTTTTGCCCGCTGCATGGGGCGCCTGCGGGAAGCGGGGATCCGGGTCTTTCTGATATCCGGCAACCACGACGCCGCCAGCGTCATCGCCCGCGCCCTGCGTCCTCCGGACAACGTTCATGTCTTTGCCACCCGCCACCCGGAAACGGTGCGTCTGGATGCATTGGGGGTGGCGATTCACGGCCAGGGCTACGCCCGTCGCGACAATCGCGAGGATATGGCGGCGGCCTACCCGGCGGCCCTGCCGGGGCTGTTCAACATCGGCTTGTTGCACACGGCCCTCAACGGCCGTGCCGGCCATGAACCCTATGCGCCCACCTCCCTCGCCATTTTGGCCGGCAAGGGCTACGATTATTGGGCCCTGGGCCACGTTCACCAGCGCGAGGTGGTTTCCCAGACGCCCTGGGTGGTGTTTCCGGGGTGTCTGCAGGGCCGGCACATTCGCGAAGCCGGCAGCAAGGGCGCTGTTTTGGTCAGCGTCGAGGAAGGGCGGGTCCAGGATGTGGCGGAATGCCAGCTGGATGTCCTGCGCTGGCAGGAATGCCGCCTCGATGTGACTGGCTGCGACAGCCTCGACACCCTCTTGCAAAAGGTTCAGGGGCATTTCGAGGCGGCCCTCAGCCAGGCCGACGGCCGCGTCGTGGCCCTGCGCCTGCGGCTGGCCGGCGCCACCTGTCTGCACCATGAACTGCACCGCAACCTGGCCCGCTGGACGGAGGAATGCCGCGCGCTGGCCGCCGGCTTGGGCTCGGTCTGGCTGGAGAAGTTGATGCTGGATACCCGCCCGGTGGCGACGCCGTGGACCGGGCTGGAGGAGGATTCGCCCCTGGCCGGCCTGATCCGGGCGGTGCAGGACCTGACTCTGAGCGGACCGGCGGCCATGGGCGTCGGGGAACTGGCCGAATTGCGCAGCCGGCTGCCGGTCGAATTGACCGGTGACGGCGATCCGTTCGATTGCCGCGATCCGGAGCGCCTCGGCGAGCTGCAGGAGGAGGTGCGCGAACTGCTCCTGGGACGGCTGCTGGGGCAGGGCAGGGTGGCATGAGAATCCGGCGCTTGGAGCTGAGGGCGTTTGGCCCCTTTACCGGCAAGGTGCTGGATTTTTCCGGCGACGGACCGGGCCTGCACCTGGTGTACGGCCCCAACGAGGCCGGCAAGAGCAGTACCTTGCGCGCCCTGAAGGCCTGGCTGTACGGTTTTGAGGAGCGCACCCGCGACAACTTCCTCCACCCCAACGACCAGTTGCTGGTGGCCGGTCTGGTGGAAGAGGCGGGGCGGCAGCTGTATTTCGCCCGGCGCAAACGCCGCAAGGCCGATCTCCTCGATGCCGCGGGCCATCCTCTGGACCCGGCCCTGCCGGCGGCCCTGCTGCACGGCATCGACCTGGCGACCTTCGAAAAGCTGTTCGGACTCAATCATGAAAGCCTGGTCCAGGGGGCGACGGATATCCTGCTGGAAAAAGGCGGCGCCGGCACCACCCTGTTTGCCGCCGGCACCGGCTTTGCCGCCCTGCGCGAGGTACTGGCCGGGCTGCAGACGGACAGCGATGAGATCTACAAGGCGCGTGCGGCCAAGCCGCTGCTGAACAGCGAACTGCGGCAATTCGCCGCCCTCAAGGAGGATATCAAGGGACTGTCCCTGTCCGGACGCCAGTGGCAGGAGCACGATCAGGCGTTGCGGCAGGCCCTGCAGGAGTTGGAGCGGGCACGTCTGCGACGCGGCGAACTCGATGGCGAGCGACGGCGCCTGGAGCGCCTGCTGCAGGCCCTGCCGGTGTTCGGTGCGCGCCGGGAACTGCGGCGGCGACTGGCGGACCTGCAGCGGGTTCGCCCCCTGCCGGCGGATTTTGCCGACCGCCGTCGCGACGTGGAGGAACGCTTCACCGTCGCGCGGCAGAAGCAGGCGGCGGCGGAGGAGCGGTGCCAGGAATTGCGCCAGCAGGCCGTCGGCATTCAGCTCGATGCACCCTTGTTGGACCAGGCGGAAACCATCGGCCGGCTTCATCAGCGCCTCGGCGAATATCGCAAGGGATTGCGCGACCTGCCGTTGCTGGAGGGTAAACGGGTCCAGGAAAAGACCGCCGCCGGACAGCTGTTGCGGAAACTGCGCCCGGATCTCGATCTGGCAGGGGCGGAGGCCCTGCGGGCCTTGCTGCGGCGCCGTCGGGGCATTCAGGAATTGGGCTCGCGCCTGCCCCTGCTGCAACAGCGGGCCGACGAGGCCGATCGCGAGTTGCGGCGCCTGGAACGGGAGCGGGAGGCATTGCAGAACTCCTTGCAGAGTCTTGTCGAACCCGTCGATGTGCAGCCCTTGAAAGCCGCCCTGGCGGCGCAGCAATTGGGCGAGGTGGACCGGGAGCTGGCCGAACGCGGCCTGGAAACGCAGGCGGAGCGCGAAGGACTGCGGGTGGCGGTGCGCCGCCTGGGACTATGGCAGGGGACGGCCGAGGAATTGGCGGCCTTGCCGCTGCCCCTGGAGGAATCCGTCGCCCGGTTCCTGGCCGACCGGCGGACCGGCCGGGAAGCGCAGCTGGAACTGGACCGCCGGCGGCAGGAACTGGAGCAGGAGCAGGCTCGTCTCGGGTTGGAGATCGCCACCATCGAGAATGCCGGCGAGGTACCCACGGAACGGGAGCTGGAGCGGCTGCGGCGGTTGCGGGACCAGGGTTGGCAGCTACTGCGCCGGCAATGGCTGGACGGGGAGGAGATCGGTGCGGAAGCCAGCGCCTACCATCCCGAGCTGCCGTTGCCCGAGGCCTTCGAGCAGAACCTGGTGCAGGCCGACGCGACGGCCGATCGGCTGCGCCGCGAGGCGGCCCGGGTGCATAAATACGCCCATCTGTTGGCACAACAGGAGGCGACCCGCGCGGCCCTGGAAGACCTGGCGACGGCACGACCGGTGCTGGCAGAGCAGGCTGCGGCCCAGGAGCGGCAATGGCAGGAGCTCTGGCGGCCCTGCGGGGTGCTGCCCCTGTCGCCGGAGGAAATGGCGCCCTGGCTGGCCCGCATGGACAAGCTGCGCGGGCAGGCGGAGCAACTCCTGTGTCAGGAACAGAAACTGGCGGGTCTGGCGGCGCGCCGCGAGGCGGCCAGAGGGGACTTGGCGGGGGCATTGGCGCAGCGGGGCGTGGCGGCGCCGGCCGGCACCGACCTGGCTCCGATCCTCCATCTGGCGCAGCAGGAACGGGATCGCAGTGAGGCGCAAGCCCGGGAACAGCAGACCCTGCAGCGCCAATGGACGGCTCTGACGGCCGCCTTGCCGGCGGCGGCCGAGGCGGTACGGGAGGCCCATGACGGTCTGGACCGTGCACGACGGAGCTGGACCGAGGCTCTGCAGGAGCTGGGCTTGCCGCCCCAGGCCGCTCCCGGCGATGTGGACGATTTTTTCGAAAGTCTGTCCGCCTGCCTGGAACATTTGGACAAAGCCGCTGAATTCGCCAAACGCGCCGCCGGCATTCAGCGCGACAACGACCGGTTGCAGGAAGAGGTGCGACTGCTGCTGGGGCATGTGGCCCCCGACCTTGCGGCACTGCCCATCGAGCCGGCCATGGAGCAGCTCAACGGCTTGCTGGAACGGGCCCGCGCCCAGCAGGTGATGCTGGAGGGGTGCCGGGAAAGCCTGCGCAGGGTCGAGACCGAACTCAGCCGCCAGCGCGGCGTGCTGGCCGCGGTCAGGACCGAGTTGGCCGATCTCTGCACCCTGGCCGGATGCGAATCCGCGGACGGACTGGAGACGGCCCTGCGCGATTGGCAGGAACGGCAGGCCCTCGAGGCCCGCCTCGCCGAGGAAGATCGGCGCCTGCTGCAACTGGCCGGCGGCATGCCCCTCGCCGAGTTCGAGGGTTTGGCCGGCCAGGTGGACGCCGATGCCCTGCCGGGCCAGGTGCAGGCCTTGGGCGAAGAGTTGGAAGAGGTTAATCGGCGGATCAGTGAACTGGATCAGCAGGTCGGTGAAGAACGCACCGAGTTGCAGCGCATGGACGGCAACGCCGCCGCCGCTCTGAAGGCCGAAGAAGCCCAAACCTGCCTGGCGCGCATGCGCCGTCTGGCCGAGCGTTTTGTACGCCTGCGCATTGCGGCCCGGGTCCTGGAGGAGGAGATCGAACGGTACCGGACCGAGCATCAGGATCCGGTGCTGGCCCTGGCCGGAGCCTACTTCGCCGAATTGACCCTGCATTCCTTTGCCGGACTGCGCACCGATGTGGGCGACAAGGGGGAGCCGGTCATCGTCGGCATGCGTGGCAACGGCCATCGGGTGGCCGTGGAAGGCATGAGTTCCGGCACCCGGGATCAGCTGTTCCTGGCCCTGCGCCTGGCCTCCCTCGAACATCGCCTGGATCGGCACCCGGCCATCCCCTTCATCGTCGATGATATCCTGGTCAATTTCGACGATGACCGCACCCTGGCAACCTTGAAGGCGCTGAACCGCCTGGCGCAAAAAAACCAGGTCATCCTGTTCACCCACCACCGCCAGGCGGTCCGGGCCGGTACGGCCTTGGATTGCCAGATTCTGGAACTGTAACAGCAGGGCGGCGGTCGGCCGCGGTTCGTAACTATTATTTGTTTATGCCCCCGGCTCCAGCAGAGGCAGTTCTTTCTCGTTCTCGTAATCGTACTCGTAATCGTACTCGTAATCGTACTCGTAATCGTACTCGTAATCGTACTCGTAATCGTACTCGTAATCGTACTCGTAATCGTACTCGTACTCGTAATCGATTCATGGACCGGCTACGATTACCATGACGACAACGACAACCGTTCGCTACCTCTTCACTGACCATAAGGCGAGCTTCTGCGCCCAAGGTCGGTCTCCGACAACACATAACATGAGAAAAGTGTCTAACCAGGTCATATTTTTAGAATTGACAAATCTTCCCCTCTGTGAAACCATGAGCGCTGCTTCATTCGTTTTTTCTTGTACCGAACATCCTCCGGTTGTCTGCCCATGTCTTTCCAAATTTTGCATCATGGCGCCGTGGACGGCGTCACCGGGTCCTGTCACGAGCTGCGACTGGCCTCCGGCGCCGGCCTGCTGGTGGATTGCGGGCTTTTTCAGGGCGAAGAGGAGTCGGGGCAGGGGGCCGGCGCCCAGCGCCTGGCCATCGAATTTCCCGTCCAACACCTGCGCGCCCTGGTGGTGACCCATGTGCATATCGACCATGTGGGGCGTATTCCCTACCTGCTGGCGGCCGGTTTCGAAGGGCCGATCTATTGCAGTCAACCCTCCGCCGAGTTGCTGCCCCTGGTGCTGGAAGACTCCCTGCGGGTCGGGGTCACCCGGGATCGGCAGCTGCTTGACAAGTTTTTGACTCGGTTGCAACGGCAGATCAAGCCTTTAGCCTACGGTGCCTGGCAGAATATTGACACCGGGACTGCCGAGACTCTGGCGATTCGGCTGCAGCCGGCGGGTCATATCCTCGGTTCCGCCTACGTCATGGTCCGGTTGGGCGGCCAGCGACCGGGGCCGGATACTCTGGTGATGTTTTCCGGCGATCTGGGGCCGCCGCACACGCCGTTGTTGGCGGCTCCCCGACCTCCCTGGCGGGCCGATGTGGTAGTGCTCGAAAGCACCTATGGCGACCGGTTGCATGCAGGACGGCGGCTGCGGCGCCGACAATTGCAACAGGTCCTGGAAACCGCACTGGCCGACAACGGCGTGGTGTTGGTGCCGGCCTTCAGCATCGGTCGCACCCAGGAACTGCTGTATGAACTCGAAGGGATCCTTCACGCCCACCGCAAGCCGTCGGATAATTCCGGCCTCACTTGGCAAAATTTGGAAATCATTGTGGATTCGCCCCTGGCCAACCGGTTCTCGGCGGTCTACCGGAACATGAGCCGGTTCTGGGACGCCGAGGCCCACCGGCGTCTGCAGGGCGGTCGCAAGCCCCTGTCTTTTCCACAGCTGACCACCATCGACGACCACGCCGAGCACCAGCGCAAGGTCGCACATCTGACCGCCCATGGCGGCCCCTGCGTGGTCATCGCCGCCGGCGGCATGTGCCAGGGCGGCAGAATCGTCAATTATCTCAAGGCGCTGCTCGGTGACCCGCGCACCGATGTGCTGCTGGTCGGCTATCAGGCGCGGGGTACCCCGGGCCGGGATATCCAGGTGTACGGGCCGCGCGGCGGCTATGTTCTGCTCGAGGGCGAGCGCTATCCCATTCGCGCCAAAGTGCATACGCTGGCGGGCTATTCGGCCCACGGGGACCAGTTCAATCTGGTCAATTTCGTGGGGCGCATGCGCCATTGGCCGCAACGGGTACGCCTCGTGCATGGAGAGTTCGCGGCCCGGCAGGCCCTGAAGGCGGCCCTCGAAGAAATTCTGGGTGAGGGCAGGGTGGAATGTTGAAAAAAACCGGTTCCAGGCCGGAGTGCGGCGCCGCCATCTGTTTGGATAGAAAATTATATTAAAATTATTGCAATTTGTTTTTTGCAGGAATATTGTTGCGGGCAAGAGCAATGAACCCTGCGCGCAGGAGGTTCTTCCATGGAGATGCTCAAGCTGTTCTACGTGTTCATGACCGCCCTGTTCGTCAGCCTGGTCATGGTGCCGGGGTTGCGGCGGTGGGCCATCGAAAAGCGTCAGTTCGATGTTCCGGACCGGCGCAAGGTGCATGTCCGGCCCAAGCCGCGTCTGGGCGGGGTGGCCATCTTCCTGGCGTTCTTGTTCTCCGTCCTGCTGTTCGACGGCATCGGCCGCGAGGTGCGGGGGATCCTGGCCGGTGCCCTGATCCTGTTCATGACCGGGCTCATCGACGATCTTTACGGCCTCTCCGCCAAGCGTAAATTTATTGGGGAGATCCTGGGTTGCCTGGTCACCATGGCCGTGGGCGGCCTCTATATCGCCCATCTCGGCAACCTGTTCGGCACCGGATACATCGTGTTGCCGGTCTGGATCGGCGTGCCCTTCACCCTGTTCGCCATGGTCGGCGTGGTCAACGCCATCAACCTGCTGGATGGCCTGGATGGACTGGCCGGCGGTTTTTCGACCTTTGCCCTGGGTGCCTTTCTGGTGCTGGCCATGGAAGGCGGCAACGACCCGGTGATGCTCATGTGCGCCGGACTCATGGGCGGCCTGTTCGGGTTTCTGCGCTACAATGCCTATCCGGCCCGCATCTTCATGGGCGACGCGGGCAGTCTGACGGTGGGTTTTCTGCTCGGTTTTCTGGCCATCTACCTCACCCAGGGGCCCGCTGCCGAAGTCAAACCCGTCATCCCCTTCATCATCCTGGGCCTGCCGATTGTCGATACGGTGCGGGTCATGTCCGAGCGGGTCCTCAAAGGGGGCAACCCCTTTCAACCGGATCGCATTCATGTCCACCACCGGTTTCTGGATCTCGGTTTCAACCACCGTTTCACGGTGATCATCATTCACGGCATGACCCTGTTCTGGGTAATGGTGGCCCTGCTGCTGCACCATCTGCCGTCCCACGTCCTGTTGTTTCTGTACCTGTCCCTGTCTCTGCTGTTTTACCTGGGATTGCGGGTTTCCCTGCATTATCGCGACCGATTGAGCCTGTTCCGGCGCGACTCGGAGCGCAGCCTGCGCGAAACGGCCGTTTATCAGGCCTTGAGTCATTGGATTGCCCAGACCGATCTGTTGCTGGCGGCGGCCCTGGCCCTGTTTTTGATGTACACCATCGCCAATCCGGGCCATGTGGACGGGCAGATCACCCTGTTGTCCTCCCTGTTGCTGGCCGTCAGCGGTCTGACCTATTTGATGACCCGCAATTACCGCCACCCCTTCCTGTTGGCTCTGATTTTCAGCGCCGGCATGCTCATCGCCTTCCAGACCGAACAGTTTAACTCCTCGCGGATGGCATCCGCCATGCTGCCCGAGTCCTTCGTCACTCTGCTGTTCGTGTTCAGCGCCGCGCTCATCGGCCTGCGCATCCTGTTTCGGCAGGCGGAGCCCTTCAGTTTTCGGGCTTCCTTCGACATTCTGTTGCTGGCCATGTGCCTGTCCCTGGCGGTGCTCGCTCCGGACCTGCAGCTGGCCATCCGCCTGCCCGAGGTGCTGTTCAAGGGACTGGTGCTGTTTGCCGCCTGCAAGCTCTTGGCCTTTAAGGCCCAACCCGTGTTTCGCTGGGTCTTCCTCGGTTTGCACGGGGTGCTGCTGACCTTCGTGTTGCGCGGCATGTTGGGGTGACCCCGGATCTTGCCGGCACCGCCGGCAACCTCTGACAATCTTTCGCGATGCCCGAATTTTTTTGTTGCATCGGAATCGGCCATTTGTTATAAGTTGTCTCGCTTCAAGCCGAAGTGGTGGAATTGGTAGACACGCTAGGTTCAGGGTCTAGTGACCGTAGGGTCGTGGGAGTTCGAGTCTCCCCTTCGGCACCACAAAACAAAAAGCCCGTAATCGTGATGATTACGGGCTTTATTGTTTTGGGGCCGGCCTGATAAACTGTGCAGAGCAGGGTACACCGGAAGCAACTGGTCACCGTGGAGAGCCATTGTGCGCATCCTGATCGTCATTCCCCGTCAACCCCGCACAACAGGCAACTGGGTGGCTGCATGCCGCCAGCAAAGAGGCCTGCAAGCCCTTGGCCATACCGTTCGCATTGTCGAAGTGGCGGAACCGGGGGAGGGCCTGGAAAAGACCGTGTCAGGCTTTGCGCCGGACGTGGTCAACCTGCTGCACGCCTACCGCAGCGGCAAACCTTGGCTGGCCTGCCGCCCTGCGTACCATATCCCTTTGGCGGTCACCCTGACCGGCACCGATGTCAACCACGACCTGAACAGTCCCCAAGAGCGGACCATCATTCTGCAGGTTTTGGCAGCTGCCGGGGCCATCATCACCATCCATCCCGTAACCTGTCAGGCTTTGGCCCTGGAGTATCCGGACTGGTCGGCCAAACATGCATCATGTGCCGCCGGCGGTGACCTTCGGGGGTGAATATTTCGACCTTCGAGGGCGGTTGAAAATCCCTCGGGAGGCGGTGCTGTTTCTGCATCCGGCCGGCGTGCGACCGGTCAAAGGCAACCTGGAGTTGCTGTTGATGTTCGACCGGGTCGTCCGCGCCAAGCGCTGCCGCCTGGTTTTCTGCGGTCCGATACTGGATGCGGATTACAGCATGAGTTTTTTTCGCGCTCTGCGCGGCCGTCCGTGGGCCTTGTATGCGGGAGAGGTTCCGGTAGCGGCCATGCCGAGCGTCATGCAGGCGGCGGACGTGGTCCTCAACAATTCCTGCAGCGAAGGGTTCTCCAGCGTTTTGCAGGAAGCCGCCGGTCTTGGCGTGCCGGTGCTGGCTCGGGACATCCCCGGCAATCGGGGGGCCTTCGAGCCGGGATGCCAGGGATGGCTTTACGGTTCCGCCCAGGATTTCCTTCGGCAGGCCGTAGGCTTGGCAAAACATCCCGGTTGGCGCCGCCGATTGTCCCGGCCCACGCCGACTGTCCGTTCCTGGCTGGAAGAAGCTCTTCAATTGGAGCACATCTACTGTCGCCTGCTGGACGCCAATGCCAGGCCCTGTCTGCCTTCGACCTCCAGTGACCGGGACGACAACCGGTTTTCGCCCTGTGGGGTCGGACACGGCCGGGAATGGGGGGCCACCTCCTGACCCGTACCCGAGACCTTGGGAGTGGCGGCGCAGAAGATGGCAGGGAAACTTACGCGTGGATTTTTGGCGTGGGAAGGTAAGGACTCATGGTGAAAATATTCTTTTCCGGATCCATTCGCGGTGGCGGGAAGTATCGGGCAGGTTATCTGCGGGTGCTCGACTTTCTGCAGAGCTACGGCGAGGTCATTTCAGAGCATTTCGAGCCAGGCAACGTACCCGCAAGCGGAGAAGGCGTCGATGACGCGGCCATTTATGCCAGGGATGTGCGATGGATCGGGGAGGCGGATCTGCTGATTGCCGACGTTTCGCAACCGTCCATCGGCGTGGGGTATGAAATCGCCTGGGCGGAAAGTCTCGGCATCCCGGTGCTGGCGCTGTATGACTCGCGGGCGGAAAATCCCTTATCCGCCATGATTGCCGGCAATCCCCGGATCCCTGTCCTGCGGTATGCTTCCCATGCCGAGCTGTGGCCGATGCTGGACGCCGCCCTAGTGTCTCATGCGGTCAGTCGTGTCAAGAAATTCTGAGAGATTTTGGTTGTCGGCAAGGCGCGCCGCCGCGGGCCTGGCCAGAGTTAAGCCGCCAGGCCATACCCCATAGCCCTGGGCCTTGCAATGACTCGTCTCACCGGGCTTCAAATGCCAGCGCCTCGTAGAGATTGACGGTATGGTTCTTGATGCGGCGCAGGGCGATGGCCATGTCGCTGAAGATGAGCGCCGACAAGGCACCGCAGGAGCCGGTTTTCATGCGGTCCAGGTGGGCATCGCGCATGGTGTCGGCCATCTCGTTGAGCCGGTTGGCGGCCTCCCGCACGGCGCTCTTGCTGCCGCTGTCCTCGCCGTGGAGAGTTTTTGCCACCAGAATAAAGAATGCAAAAACCCTGGCGTGGAAATTCTCCAGATCCTTCCAGGCCTCTTTGCTGAAATCGAGGTCGTTCTTTTCCAGTCGCTTCAAGTAGGCGACCAGAGAGGTCGCGTAGTCGGTAATCGATTCCAGTTCGTCGGCGGCGCGAATGTAGGCATAGGCCCGATCCGCCTGCTCCAGGCCGGCCTGGCCGGCTTGCATCAGGGAGACGGTGAAGGTGGTGATTTCCTTCTGCATGATATCCGTCTCTTCCTCGATGGCTTTTACTTTCTGGCAAAACCGCTCCCGGCCCTTCAAATCCGGCTGCAGCAGGCTGCCGACATGGCGCAGGGCCTTGTGGACGCGCTTCTGCATCCCTTTGAGTTCCTCATGAACCATTGAAACGCCCATGGCCACCGGCATGCTGCCGGGGGGACCGAAGTATTTGAACGGTCCTTTTCCCTTCTCGCCGGTCTCCGGTACGATTTTAACGACCACCTTTTCCAAGTATTGAAGAAAGGGCAACATGATGAGGGTTGCCGTAATATTGAACAGCGAGTGGCCGAAGGCGATATGGGCGGCGATGTAAGGCCGGCTTCCTTCCTGATTCACGTAATCGGCCGCTCCGGGGACAACCGTCTCGATCAGGCCGATGAAGGGGGCAAAAACCGCGAGGACGATAAGGACTCCCAAAAGATTGAACATGGTGTGGGCCATGGCGGCCCGCCGGGCGGTGAAGGTGCTGCCGAGGGCGGCAAGTTGGGCGGTAATGGTCGTACCGATATTCTCACCCAGAACCAGGGCCACGGCGGTCTGCATGGGGATGGCGCCGGTGGCGGCGAGGGCGATGGTGATGCCGAGCATGGCCGAACTGCTCTGAATGACCATGGTCATCAGGCAACCGATGGCGACGCAGCCAAGCAGGCTCGGCAGCGAGCGGGCATCGAGGAGGAGCATCAGGTTTTTGAACCCCTCCGCATCGCGCAGTGGCTTGAACGCCCCGCTCATGATTTCCAGACCGAAAAAGATCATGCCCAGGGCGACCACAACCTTGGCGATGCCCGAGATGCGTTCATTTTTTACAAAGAGCATGGGGAAGATGGCCAGGCCGACCAGCAGCAGGCCGTATTTGCCGATATTGACCGCTAGAATCCAGCCGGTGATGGTGGTGCCGATGTTGGCACCCAGAATCACCCCGATGGCCTGGCTGAGCTGCATCAGGCCGGCGTTGGTGAGGCCGACGACCATGACCGTGGTGATGGAGGAGGATTGGACGAAGGCGGTGACGCTCAAGCCGACCAGCACCGCTAAAATGCGATTGGTGGTAACGGAAGCGATGGCTTTGCGGATCAGCCCTCCGGACAGCATCTGCAGGCTTTCCGACAGGAATTTCATCCCGAGTATGAAAATGCCGAGGCCGCCCAGGACCGTGTAGCCCATCTTGAATGGTTCAATCATGGTGTCGATCTCCAAAGGAGGAGGGTATCAAGGTGCCATCGCCACGGCGAATTTGCGCGCATAGTAATACGCTTGATGCCTTTTGAGCGCAAGTATTTTTAGACGGAGTTTGCAGCGCCGGCAAGGTTAGTGTCCCGATTCCGGCCCGTGAAAGTTGCCATGGCCCTTGTCGGTGGTCAAACCGCCGGTAACGACGAAGCCCATGGCACGGTGGGTGGACATGTCGATGGGGGTGATGCGGGAGCGCGGCACGATGACCGTGTAGCCGCCGATCTGGTAGCTGAGGGGCAGATAGACGGCTACCTCGCCGTCGCTGCCGATGCCTTGCGGCAAGCCATGAAAATCACTGCGGGTCACGAACCCGATCATGCGCATGGGCAGGCCGCCGAATTCCAGATCGAGTGCCACCACCTGGTTGAATTGGGTTTCGCGCTTGGTGGCGAAAAAGCCGACAAAATCCTTCAGGGAACCGTACAGGGTTTTAACCAGGGGGATGCGGTTCATGAGGGATTCGCTCAAATCGAACATTCTGCGGACCAAAAAAGCGTTGAGCAGGATGCCGAGCACCAAGGTGCCGGCCAGTCCCACCAGCAATCCCATGCCGGGCAGATACCAGCCTTCCGGCAGCAGGATTTCCAGAAACGACCCCAGGACCATTTCCGCCGAACGCACCAGCCAGTAAAGAATATAGATGGTCAATAGGGCCGGCAGCATGGCTACCAGGCCTTGAAACATGATCTTGCCGATACCTTTGAACATGATGGGCGGACTCCGAAATGGGGAAATGGGTCACTTTTTTGACAGACGATAAGCCGGACGGATGGAAACCCGGCGCAGCAGGTTGGCGTTGGCCACCACGGACACGGAACTGGTCGCCATGGCAATTTCCGCCAGGACCGGATGCAGCATGCCGGCAATGGCCAGGGGGATCATGACGATATTGTAGAAAAAGGCCCAAAACAGGCCCTGGACCACCTTGCGGTAGGTGGCGCGGGAGAGCTTGAAGGCGCCGATAACGCCGTCCAGGTCGCCTCGCACCAGGGTGATGTCCGCCGCTTCGATGGCGATGTCCGTGCCGGTGCCGATGGCGATGCCGACATCGGCCTGGGTCAGGGCCGGGGCGTCGTTGATGCCGTCGCCGACCATGGCCACCAGGCCGCTGACACGGGCCTGCAACTGCTTGATCTGATTCAGCTTGTCTTCGGGAAGGACTTCGGCCAGCACCTGATCGATGCCGACCTGGGCGGCGATGGTACGGGCCGTGCGGCGATTATCCCCGGTCAGCATGATGGTTTCCAGCCCCAGTTCCTTCAATTCGCGCACGGCCGCCACCGCTTCCGGCTTCAGGGTGTCGGCCAGAGCGACGAGGCCCAGGAGGGCGCCGTCGACGGCCACCAGCATGGCGGTTTTGCCGTCGTTTTCAAGGCGCTGCATGCGGTCTTCGGCCTGGTCCGTGGCGATGCCGTTTTGGTTCAGGAAGGCGCGCCGTCCCACCAGCACGGTTCGGGATTCCACCCGGCCGCGTACGCCCTGGCCGCGCACGGCGGCAAACTCCGCCACTGCGGCCAAGGTCAGGTTCCGCTCCCGGGCGCCGCGCACCAGGGCCTTGCCGAGGGGGTGCTCGCTGCCCTGTTCGACGGCGGCGGCCCAGCGCAGCAGGGCGGTTTCGCCATCCGGTTCCTGTGCCAGGTCGCCGATGGGCAGCAGGTCGGTGACTTCCGGCAGGCCGCGGGTCAGAGTGCCGGTTTTGTCGAACACTACCATGCGGACGTCGCGCATGGCCTGGATGGCTTCGCCGGAGCGGATCAGAATGCCGTTTTCGGCGCCAATGCCGCTGCCGACCATGAGGGCCGTGGGCGTGGCCAGACCCAGGGCGCAGGGGCAGGCGATGACCAGCACGGAGACGGCGGCGATGAGAGCCAGGGTGAAGCTGTTCAGGTGCAGGTTGACCCAGGGCAGAAAGGCGCCGCTCCAGGCCAGCAGGGGCTGCAGGAAGCCGGGGAAAATGAGCCAGGCGGCAAAGGTCAGTACGGCCAGCACCACGATGATGGGTACGAAGACGGCGGTGACGCGGTCCGCGAAAGCCTGGATGGGAACTTTGGTGGTCTGGGCCTGTTCCACCAGGCGGATGACCTGGGCCAGAAAGGTGTCCTGGCCGACCCGGGTCGCTTCCACCACCAGCAGGCCGTCCTGGTTGATGGTGGCGCCGATGACGTTGTCGCCGGGCCCGCGATTCACCGGCATGGATTCCCCCGTGGCCATGGATTCGTCCACGGCGCTCTGGCCCTCGAGGACGCGGCCGTCCGTCGGAATCTGTTCCCCGGGCCGGACCACCATCTGGTCGCCGGGCACAACTTCGGCCACGGGAATTTCCAGTTCTTCGCCGTCCCGACGGACCCGGGCGGATTTGGCCCCCAGTTCCAGCAGCTTGCGGATGGCTTGGGAGGCCCGCCCCTTGGCACGGGCTTCGACATAGCGGCCGGTCAGGTGAAAGGCCATGATCATGGCGGCGATGCCGGCGTAGTTGGGCACGTGCAGGAGGAAATGGGCCGGTCCGGTGATGAAGGACGCGCCGGCACCCAGGGCGATGAGGGTGTCCATGTTGGGGGCGCCGTGGCGGGCGGAACGCCAGGCCGCCATAAAGGTCTTGCGACCGGCCCAGAACAGCACCGGGACCGCCAACAGGATCATGCCCAGATGCATGACCGTCATGCTCGGCCAGACGATGCCGAACACCATGTCGGGAATCATCCAGAGGATCAAAGGCAGGGTGAAGGCCCAGGCCAGCAGCATGGCGTGAAGCGCCTGGCGGTGAGCCAGGGCCTCCCGCGTTTCGGCCTCCTGGTCGATGGTCGGGGAGTCATCCAGAGCCCGGTACTGGAAGCCGATCTCCCGCAGCGCCCGGCGGAAATCGTCCACCTGCGCCAATCCCGGAACATGGCGCACGCCGGCCCGGGCGGTGGCGAGATTGACCTGGGCTTCCAGCACCCCGGGCAGTTGGCGCAGGGCTTTTTCGACCCGCGCCACGCAACTGGCGCAGTGCATGCCGTTGACCTCGAACTGCAGGCGTTGCTCCGGCACGTGGTAGCCGGCCGCCCGTACCGCGGCGATGAGATCGTTCAAAGTGGCCTGCTCGCCATCAAAACGGATGGCGGCGCGTTCTCCGGCCAGGTTGACTGCGGCGTCCGACACACCGGGAACCTTGAGCAGGGCCTGGCGAACATGATGGACACAGGAGGCGCAGGTCATGCCGCCGATGGGTAGCTGGATCTGTTCCACACTCATGGAGCCACCCCGAACCAGTCGCGCAACCATTGACGCATGGTGGCGATTTCATCCTTTTGGGCACGGATGATCTCCGCCGCCAGGTCCTTCAGGTCGGCATTTTTGGCCAACTGCAGAGCTTCCCCGGCCATGGCGATGGCCCCTTCATGGTGGGAGATCATGGCTTCGAGGAAGCGTTGCTCATAGGGGCGCCCGTCCTCGGGGGCAACGGCCATGGCGCCCATGTCCATGGCCAGTCCCGAGGTCATCGGCAGATCCGGGAACAGCTGCCGACGCAGTTCGGTCATGAACTCGATTTCGGATTGTTGGGTATCGATGATCGCCCCGGCCATGGTCAGCAGTTCAGGGCGTCGGGTTTGATTCTGCAGAGCCCTGGCCATCTCGACGGCGCCCTGATGATGCCCAATCATGCTGTCGATGAAGAGGGCATCGTAGGGCAATCCGCTTTGCACCCGGGGCGGATGGTGGGCGTGATCGTTTTGGGCGAAGGCCGTGTTGGAGAGGGACAGGGCGGTCAGAAATGCCAGCAGGCAGCCGGCCAGCAGGGGCGGCAGGGGCATCGGGCGCATGGACGAATCCTTTCGGCAGGGAAGGGAGAACTCGGCACGCTTGGGGCCGGACCGGTTCAATTGAAACGCGATGTGCGAACTATGATAATACTACCGGATTTTTTCCAAAACCAGCAATTAGATGCCACGTGCCGGCTGGGGACTTGGTTGAAGGTACAGGATCAGGCGTCCTAAGCGATACGTTGTCATGCAGGGGATGCAAGGGAGCGATTGGGGGAAAGACCGGATTGGAAATCCGCCGGGCCGGGCGGCTGCAACAGCTGGCGGCACAATATTTGGTGGCCAAGGGGCACGGCATGCCGTGCCCCTTCAAACTCAATCCTTTAAAACTTTCAGTACCTGCCGAACTCCCCATCATCCAGGGCGATCAGTTCGGCCGGATCCGGCAGTGCTGCAAGGCGGGCCGGTTGGCCGGCCGCGCCGTTGGCGGTGGCCAAGGTCGGCAGGGCGTCGAATTGCCGGCTGCCTGTTACGGCCGAAGACCGGTGTTGCCGGCCGGACTTGACCTGAAAACGGCGCAGCATCTGCCGCAGATGTTCGGCCTGGCCGGACAGTTCTTCCGCCGCCGCGGCGCTTTCCTCGGCATTGGCGGTGGTCTGCTGGGTTACCGATTCAATTTGCCCCAGCCCCTTGCTGACTTCTTCCAGACCCGCCGCCTGTTCCTTGGACGCTGCGGCAATATCGGCCACCAGGTCGGAAACCTTGGCGGCGCCGGTCACGATATCCTTCAGGGCCGCGGCGGTCTTGTCGGCAATTTCCGCGCCCCGTGCCGTGCGGCGCCCCGACTCTTCGATCAACTCTTCCGTTTCCTTGGCCGCCTTGGCGCTCCGGGCGGCCAGGTTGCGCACCTCCTCGGCCACCACGGCGAAACCTTTGCCGTGCTGCCCGGCCCGCGCCGCCTCCACGGCGGCATTCAGGGCCAGCAGGTTAGTCTGAAACGCGATTTCATCGATAACCTTGATGATCTTGGTAATGCTGTCCGCCGATTGATTGATGTCCGCCATGGCTTCGACCATGCCGGACATCAGCCGGTTGCCCTCGGACGCGTTCTGTTGGGCGCTGCCGGAAAGGGCATTGGCCTGCAGGGCGTTATCCGCGTTGTGCTTGGTCTGGGAAGCCAGTTCCGCCATGGCGGCGGAAATTTCCTCCAGGGAAGCGGCCGATTCCGTCGCCCCCTGGGAAAGGGTCTGGCTGCCGTCGGCCACCTGGGTGCTGCCGGCGGCAATCTGTTCGCCGGCAAGCTGCATTTGGGTGACCAGGTCGCTCAGGCCGGCGACCATCTGCCGCAGAGCCTTGCCCAGGACATCCCGCTCGGAAGCCAGTTGGACCTCGATGGTCAGATCGCCTGCGGCAATTTTCTGGGCCGCCTGGACCTTTTCCTCCAGGCCGTCGGCCATGCGGTCCAGGGCCTTGGCCAGGGTGCCGATTTCGTCATCGCGGTTCAGGCGCAGGCGGCGGCTGACATCGCCGGCCATGATGTCTTCGGCCAGGGCGACGCCCTGCCTCAGGGCCTTGACGATGGAATCGGACACCAGGTACAGGCCGATGCCGACGCCGGCCAGGGTGAACAGGCCGGCCAGCAGGCTGATCCAGCGGATACCCGCCAGCGGCGCGAAGATATCGTCGAAATCGGCTCCGGCCGCGACGATCCAGCCGGTATTGGACACTTCCTTGAAGACCACCTGTTTGGGCACCCCCTGCCAGGCGTAGGTCAGCATGCCGCTTTTGGTGCGCAGCATTTCCTGGCCCCAATCCGTGTCGCCGATGGACTTGGTGAAGATGTTTTCCTGCTGGGGGTGGGCCAGGAAGCGGCCGCCGGAATCCACCATGTAGGCGTAGCCGTGGTCGCCGATGCGGGCCGGGGCGATGAAGTGGCTGGCGATATAGGTCAATTTGACGGTACCCAGGGCGACCCCCACGGTTTGTCCATTGTGCTGAATGGGTTGCGCAACGACAAGGGTCGGGTTGCCCGTGGCCCGGCTCAGGACCAGTTCCCTGGCGGCGGAGCCCTGCATGGCGGTCCGGAAGTATTGTCGATCGTGGATGCGCAGTGTGCCGATGTGGGCGGGGTCCGTGGCGGCGATGGCAGTGCCGCTCGCATCGGTGATGGCCAGGAACTCAAACTGCTCGGGATAATCGGCCAGCATCTGCAGCAGGGCATCGTTGGCGGCATCCACCTGCCTGCCCGAGGCGCCTGTCCCTGCCTCCAGCAGGTCGCGGACCACATTGCGGCCGGACAGGGTTTTGAAGGTTCGCTGCAGATCCCCGAGGTAGCTGTCGATTTGTGTGGCGATGCCGGTGGCGCTGAGGTTCATCTGGCCGCGCAGGGCCGTCTGCAGGGCATTGCGGGCGCTGCGATAGGACACCAGGCCGGATGCGGACAGGCACACCAGGATGATCAAGGCTGTAGGCAATAACAATTTCTGGCGCAGGTTGAGTTTCACGAAGTTTCCTCCTAGCAGGGGTGAGGGAAAAGAACCTTGGCAGCGAAAAAATAAAATAAAAAAACACCCATTCCGAGGATCGGAAGGGTGCTGCAGGGAACGAAAATAGGTCGGTAGTGGTGGTTCGGCATCATTCGGTAACCCGGCCATCGCTTTACAGGATCCGTGGCTTTGCGTCCCCGGGTCACCCCGGGTTTGCTCTTGTCGTGATTGTCAAGGATATGCTTATAGAAAAAAAATTATTTGTCAACAATTCTAATTTTTCAACCGCACTTTTTTTTGGCGCCGGGCGACAGGAGAATGTTGCCACGGAAAAGACAGGTAGTTTATCCGCTTGGGCGGATGGTTTGGGGACAGGCAGGATTTGCTGAAGGGCGGTTCGGCAGGCGGTTCGAGCCGCCATCAGTCGCGCGGAAAGTGCTCCAGGCCGAGATTGAGGTAGATCTGGCGGGTGGCGTCGGAATGATTGAGGGTATAGAAATGGATGCCGCGCACCTGGTTGTCCAGGAGGTCCCGGCACTGTTCCGTGGCCCAGTGGATGCCGATGCGGCGGATGGCGTCGGGATCCTTCTGGCAGCGTTGGACGGCGCGCAGCAGGGAGGCGGGAAAACGGGCGCCGGCGGCCAGTTCCGCCATGCGCTGCATGCCTTCGAAGGTGGCGATGGGCATGATGCCGGCAATGATGGGAATGCGAATTCCGGCCAGTTCGCAGCGCTCGCGGAAGTCGTAGAAATCCCGGTTGTCGAAAAACAGCTGGGTGCAGATGTAATCGGCGCCTTCGTCCACCTTGGCTTTCAGGTGATCCATTTCCAGCAACCGGTTGGGGGTGCCGGGGTGTCCTTCGGGAAAGCCGGCGACGCCGATGCCGAAGCCGCGCCGGTCGGGATGCATGCCGCCTTCATTGAAGCGGCGGATGAAGCGGACCAGGTCGGCGGCATGGGGAAAGGCATCCCGGGAGCGATCGTAAATGCCTGCCTCCGGGGGCGGATCGCCGGCCAGGGCCAGGATGTTGCTGATGCCCGCCGCGGCATAGCGCTCCAGGATGCGCTGGATCTCGTCTTCGCTGCTGCAGACGCAGGTCAGATGGGGAATGGGATCGAGGCTGGTCTGGCCGTGAATGCGCATGACCAGATCGTGGGTACGCTCCCGGGTCGAACCGCCTGCCCCGTAGGTGACGGAGGTGAAATGGGGCTGCAGGGCTTCCAGTTGCCGGATGGATTCGTACAGGTGCAAGGCCGCCTTGTCCGTTTTGGGCGGAAAGAACTCAAAGGAGAAGGTGGTGGCGTGGCGGGCGAAGATGTCTTGGATATGCATGCTGAAAATCCGTGGTCAGAGCCAAAGCTTGTTTTGTGAACGACGTTGCCGGTTGCGAAAGCGGCTTTCGCCGCCTCAGCGGAAATAGGCTTCCGTCACGTAGCGTCGCATCATGAAATGGGTGTTGAAATAATAGGCGTTCTTGCCGATGGCGTTTTTCATGACGCGGATCCAGCCCGGGCGATCCTGATAATACAGGGGCAGGATGACCTTTTCCAGTTTCTCGTACAGATCGTGGGCATCTTGTTCCGAATGGTTCTGGGTGATGGAAGGTCCGTCGGGCGGCGGGCCGATGGACCAGCCGGTCACGCCTTCGATGTGGCCTTCGATCCACCAGCCATCCAGCACGCTGAAGTTCGGCACTCCGTTGAGGGCCGCTTTCATGCCGCTGGTGCCGGAGGCTTCGAGGGGGCGCAGGGGATTGTTGAGCCACAGGTCGACGCCGGGAATCAGGCGGCCGGCCACATCCATGTTGTAGTCGCTCAGGTAGACCATGGGAATCTGGTCGCTGTAGCGCTGGATGTGCTGGACGATGTTGTGGATCAGTTCCTTGCCTTCCTGGTCTCGAGGATGGGCCTTGCCGCCGAAGACGATCTGGAGGCGGCCCTTGGCGATGGCCAGGAGCCGATCCATGTCCCGGAAGATGAGATCGCCGCGCTTGTAGGTTGCGGCCCGGCGCGCAAAGCCGATGGTCAACAGGTCCGGATTCAGGGCGGTGCCGGTGGTTTCCTCGATGTACTGGAACAGGTAGGCCTTGGCGCCACAGTGGGCTTCCCAGATTTCTTCGTCCGGGATGCTGTCCACCCGCACCAGCATTTCCGGCTCGGTGCCCCAACTTGAGAGGTAGTGGTTGAACAGGTTGACGAAATAGGGGGACGCCCAGGTAAAGGGGTGGATGCCGTTGGTGATGGCGTGGATCTCGAAGCCGGGAAACAGGGCCTGGGAGACTTCGCCGTGTTTTTTGGCCACCCCGTTGGTGAAACTGCTGAGATTCATGGCCAGCCGGGTCATGTTGAGGTGCTCCTGGCCGCCCAATTCCTTGAGCAATGAGATGGGTGTTTCATGGCCCAGGATGCGTTCCACCAGGTCGTAGGAGAACTGGTCGTGCCCGGCTTCCACCGGCGTATGGGTGGTGAACACGCATTGTACCGTCACCTTGCGGACATCCCAGGAGGCGCGCTCATCCCAGGTGTCCTCCACCGGCCGCCGGGTGCGATTCAACAGTTCCAGGGTCAGCAGGCTGGCATGACCTTCGTTCATGTGGTATTTGCGCACCCGGAAGCCGAGTTGGGAGAGCAGGCGGGCGCCACCCATGCCGAGGACGATTTCCTGTTTCAGGCGATAGGCCTGATCGCCGCCGTACAGGACATCCGTGATGCGGCGGTCTTCGGGGGCGTTGCCGGGGATGTCCGTATCCAAAAACAGCACCGGGATCTCGCCGCCGGTCGGGCTTTTGACCCGGTACAGCCAGGCCTGAACCTTGACGTCGCGGCCTTCGATGCTGACCAGCGCCTTGTTCGGCAGGCATTCCAGAACGGTTTCCGGGCTCCAGGTGCTGGGTTCTTCCTGCTGCCAGCCTTCCCGGTCGAGGCGTTGGTTGAAATACCCCTGTCGATGTACCAGGGTCACGGCGACCATGGGCAGCTTCAGGTCGGCGGCGGTCTTGATGGTGTCGCCGGCCAGCACGCCGAGACCGCCGCTGTAGGTGGGAATGTCCGCCGTCAGGCCGATCTCCATGGAAAAATAGGCAATGCGCGGCTCGGTTAGGTAGGACTTCCAGTCGCTCATGACGGCCAGTTCTCGCTTGAAAGGTGTTGTTTTTCCCGGGCAAAAGGCCTTGCGCCCCCATCCCGAGGGCGCCCCGGGACCCCTTGGCGGCAGTTAGCATTGCCAAGCCGGATCCGGTCGGAGCACGACGGAAACAGGTGTGGCTCCTAGCTTATACGAAAACCGTCGGGGGTCAATGGGGATGTTGGTCTCAGATGTAATACATCAGGTGTTCATCGGACTCGCGCTTGAAACCCATGTCATCGGCCCGGTTGCAGAGGGTCTGCAGGGTGATGGAGCTATAGTAATCGCCCAGAATCTCCGCCGCTTCCTGCCAGACGGTCTGGGTGACGCATTGACCGGCCAGGTTGCAGCCTTTACCGCTTTTGGGTTTCGGCGCCGTGCAACTGACCAGCAGCGTATCCCCTTCGGCAGCGGCAACGATATCCTTGACGGTAATCTGATCCGGCTTGCGAGCCAGGAAATAACCGCCTTGAGGGCCTTTTTTGCTTTTCAGGATGCCGGCCTTCTTAAAGGATTGGAAAATCTGTTCCAGGTAGCGGGGGGAAATATCCTGCCGACGGGAAATATCCTTGACCTGAGTCGGCTGAGTCCCGGCATTGTAGGCCATGTCGAACAATGCGCGCAGGCCGTAACGGCTTTTGGTTGACAGTCGCACAGCGGACCTCCCGGTGGTGCAAGAGTGAAACCTGATGGAAAAAGTCGATAAAATCCTGACCCTGATTGTGTTATATCCGCACTGATAAGTCAAGCTTCTGCAGCACGGCGAAACCTGAGGGTGTCTTGTCCCCGCGCATTCCCCACGAGCCGCGGTCACGAATCGGGGTTTTATTCGTCGCCCAAATAACGTATTCTAACCCGGATGTCACAGCCCCTGTTGTCAGATGCAGAACCGGAAAGGTTTTTTCCCCTCATGTCACACCGCAGCGGCATCCGCGTTGCCATCTATCTGTTGACCGCCCTGACCATCATGCTGCTATCCCTCATGGATCGTCCGCCGGTGCCGCAGAGCGGTCTGCTCGGCTGGGACAAACTCCAACACGCGCTGGCCTACGCCTTTCTGACCCTGCTGGGCGGCTGGGCTTTTACCCCTGGCTTGGGAGCGCGGCGCGCATGGCGCTGGGCGCTGCTTTTGGCGGTGACCTATGGGGGGTTGATGGAGGTGGCGCAATTTCTGCTGTCCGGCCGCCGCAGCGGCCATCCGGCCGATGCCCTGGCCAATGCCCTGGGCGCAGCGGCGGTATTCGGTGTCGCGCGCCTGCTGCGCGGTAGTCAGGAGGAGCGGCAGTGACGGAGAGCCGGCTTCCTCTCGCCCAATTGCTGCAGGCGGCCCGGGACGGCGCCTTGGTGCTGACCGTCAACCAGCGCCTGGAAAGATACCTGCGACGGCTGTTTGATGACGAGTGCCGCGCGGCGGGCGAGCAGGCCTGGGCGGCACCGGCCATTCGTTCCCTGGGTCGTTGGCAGAAAGAGTTATGCGACCAGCTTGGGCTGGCCCACGCCTGCCTGACTCCCGCCCAGGCTCTGCGCCTCTGGGAGGAGATCATCGAGCAGGACCTGACGCAGTGCGGCGCCGGGTTGTTGCGCGTCGGCGAGACCGCGAAGCTGGCCGGCGAAGCCCATGCCCTGCTGTGCGAATACGGGGTTTCCTTCAACGCTGCCGAAGGTGGCGAGGATCACCAGGTGTTCCTGCGTTGGCAGGGGGCGTTTGAAGCGGCCCTGGAGCGCGGCGGCTGGCAGGATCCGGCCCGCCTGCCGGAGCGGTTGGCGGCGGCTCTGGCAGGGGGCGAGGCGATCTGTCCCAAGCGGGTCTGGCTGGCCGGGTTCGACGACTTGCGGCCCGCCGTCCTCAGGCTGACCGCGGCCCTGGCGGCAGGCGGAGCTGCCGTCGGCAGCTGGCGAGGGGCGCCGGGGGCACCCTCCCGGGCCGGGCAGGTGACGGGCCTGGATCCGGAAGACGAAGTGCGTCGCTGCGCCCGCTGGGCCCGCAACCTGCTGACTCAAAGCGATGCGACCATCGGCATCATCGCTGTCGATTTGGCAGCCTACCAGAAAACCCTGCAGCGCATCTTTCGGGAAGAGCTGGCACCGTCCTCCCTGCTGCCGGGTGCCGCGCAGGAAAAAGCCTTCAATCTCTCCCTGGGCACACCCCTGGCTGCGACGGGGATGGTGGTCGCCGCCCTGGAACTGCTGTCCCTCGGCCGGCAGGTTTCCCTGGACCGGATCAGTTACCTGCTGCGTTCCCCCTTCGTCTGGGGGTACCTCGCCGAGTCCTCGGCACGGGCCCTGTTCGACCGTGAACTGCGGCAGCTGCGCCAGACTGCCTGGCCCCTCCCGCAACTGGTCAAGCGCGCCCGCAGCGGCTTTAAAAAGGGACTGGGGCGCTGCGATATTTTTGCCCGGATGCTGGAAAACGTCCACTCCGCCCTGGAGGATCGAAGCCGGCGCCGGCCGGGAGCCTGGGCCGAATCTTTCGCCCGTCTGCTCGATGATTGCCACTGGCCGGGGGATCGCAGACTGGACAGCCGCGACTACCAGCTGTTCGTTGCCTGGAAGGAAGTCTTGGCCGGGCTGGCTGCCTATGACGAGGTCTGCTCTCCCATGGGGCGCGCCGAAGCCTTGACCTTGCTGAAACGGGCGGCCGGGGAGACCCTCTTCCAGCCTCAGGGCTCCGAAGAGCGCCTGCAGATTCTCGGTACCCTGGAAGCGGCCGGGTTGCAGTTCGATCACGGCTGGATTCTCGGCCTGCACGAGCAGGCCCTGCCGGCCCCGGCCCGCCCCAACCCGTTTTTGCCGCTGGACCTGCAACGCCGCCACGGCATGCCCCATGCCGATGCGGCCCGCGAACTTGATTTCGCCGGCCGCGTCCTTGACCGCCTGTTGACGGCGGCGCCCCAAGTGGTGGTGAGCTGGCCGGCCCGGCAGGACGGGCAGCCGTGCCGCATCAGTCCCCTGGTCCGACACCTGCCGGAGTGGAACCCGGAGTTGGCCGACAGTCAGGCTCCGGCCCGGATCGTCCGTCGGGAATCCGGCCCCCTGGAGGCTTGGGTCGATGACTTGGGCGCGCCTTTGCCGGCCGGGGTGCACGTGAGCGGCGGTACCGCCATCCTCAAGGACCAGGCGCTCTGTCCTTTCCGTGCCTACGCGCGCCATCGTCTGGCGGCCGACGGCTTGGCCGTCGGCAGTCTCGGTCTGGACGGACTGGATCGCGGCGTGCTGGTGCACGATGCCCTGGAGCATTTTTGGCGCCAGACCGGCGATTGGCACCAGCTTCAGGCGTTGTCGGAGTTGGCGCGACGATCCCGGCTGGCGACCTGCGTGAACCGGGCTTTGCAGCGTCTGGAAAAGGATCGACAGCTCCACCTGCCGGCGGCGCTGCGCGCCATCGAGGCCCGGCGCCTGACGGAACTGCTGGCGGAATGGCTGCTGGTGGAAGGGGCGCGGGCGCCTTTTGTGGTGGAAGAACTGGAGCGGTGGCACCAGGAAAGTCTGGCGCAACTCACCATTCAGACCCGCATTGATCGCATCGATCGCCTGGCGGATGGCAGCCGCCTCATCATCGATTACAAAACCGGCCGTCCCGCCCTGGGCGACCTTCTTGGCCGACGTCCGGTGGAACCGCAATTGCCCCTCTATGGAGTCGGGCGACAGCAGGAGGAACTGGCGGCCGTGGCCTTCGGCCGGGTGCGGCGTGGTGACTGCGGCTTTGTCGGCCTGGCCTGCCGGGACGAGATCCTGCCCCGGGTGGCGGCAGTGACCGATGGGGGTTTGCCGGTGCCGGCAGGCGGCAGCGCCTGGCAGTCCCTGCTGGAATTCTGGCGAGAGGCGTTGCTGGACCTGGCCCGGGCCTTTGCCGCAGGGCGGGCGGAGGTCGATCCCATCAGTGCCCGCCAGGCCTGTGATCGCTGCGACCTCCAGGCCCTGTGCCGCATCGGCGGCACGGCCGATTTCGAGGCTGCGGAGGAGACGCCATGACCGATTCCACTTCCCGGCCTCCCGACTACCAGGCGCGGCAGCAAGCCCTCGACGTCCGGCGCTCCTTCATCGTTCAGGCGCCGGCCGGCAGCGGTAAGACCGAACTGCTAATCCAGCGGATTCTGGCCCTGCTGGCGACCGTCGAGGCCCCGGAAGAGATTTTGGCCGTCACTTTTACCCGCAAGGCCGCCGGCGAGATGCGCGAGCGCCTCGGCCGGGCCCTGGTGGAGGCCCGGGGGCCGGAACCGCAAACGGAGCATGCCCGCCAGACCTGGCAGTTGGCGCGGGCTGCCCTGGCCAACGACGAGCGGCGCCAGTGGCGGCTGCTCGAGCATCCGGCCCGCCTGACGGTGCAGACCATCGACGGCCTGTGCGCGTCCCTGGTGCGGCGCATGCCCTGGCTGTCCCGGTTCGGCGCCCAGGCGACGGTGACGGAGGAGGCCGCCGAGCTGTATCGGGCAGCGGCCGAGCGGGTGCTGGACCTGGCCGAACAGGAAGCCCCGGAAAGTGCCGCCGTGCAGGAGCTGTTGGCCCACCTCGACAACCGGCTGGAGCGGCTGCGGGATCTGCTGGTGGCCATGCTGGCCCGCCGCGATCAGTGGCTGCGGCATTTGGCCGGGCAGAACGCCGAAGGGCAGCGTCGCGTCCTGGAGGACAGCCTGCGCGCCCTGGTTACAGAGCATCTGCAGGGGTTGCAGGCGTTGCTGCCATCCTCCGTTACCTCGGCTTTGCCGGCCCTGGCCGCGTTTGCCGCCGCCCACCTGCCGGAGAGGGGCACTGGCGGGCGCATCGGCCGCCTGCATGATCTGGCTGCTTTTCCTCTTCCCCAAGCCGAGGATCTGGATGATTGGCAGGCCCTGGCGGATTTGCTGTTGACGGCCGGCGACACTCTGCGCAAAAAGCTGGACAAGAACTGCGGCTTCCCGGCCCACAAAAGCGGGGCCTTCCCGGCCATGAAGCAGGCCATGGCCGGGGTCTTGGAAGAACTGGCCGCCATTCCGGCCCTGGCCGAAGCCTGGGCGGCGGTACGCCAACTGCCGCCGGTAGTCTATGCAGCCGGACAATGGCGCATTCTGCAGGCCCTGGTGGCCCTGTTGCCACGGGCGGTGGCGGAACTGTGGCTGGTGTTTCGGGAGCGCGGCCTGACGGATTTCGTCGAAGTGGCCCAAGCCGCCGGCCGGGCTCTCGGGGACTGCGACGCGCCCACGGATCTGATGTTGCATCTGGATCGCCGCATTCAGCATATCCTGGTGGATGAATTCCAGGATACCTCCTGGGGACAATACCTGCTGCTGGCCAAGCTCACCGCCGGCTGGCAGCCCGGCGACGGCCGCAGCCTGTTCCTGGTCGGCGATCCCATGCAGTCCATCTACCGGTTTCGGGAGGCGGAGGTCGGCCTCTATCTGCGCAGCCGGCGGCACGGTATCGGTGCTCTGCCCCTGGAAACCCTGACCCTGTGCGCCAATTTCCGTTCCCAGGCCGGCATCGTCGAGTGGGTCAACCGGACCTTTCCGGATCTGTTCCCGGCACGGGAAAACGAGGCTCTGGGCGGCGTCTGTTATGCTTCCTCCGTGGCCGTGCGGCCGGTCCGGGCCGGAGCGGCGGTGCAGGTGCATCCCTTTGCCGGGCGGGACGACGGCGCCGAAGCGGGCCGGGTGCTGGAACTGGTGCGGGAGGCACGGCGCCTGGATCCGCAGGGCAGCGTCGCGGTGCTGGTCCGCGCCCGCAGTCACCTGCAGGCGATTGTCGCGGTGCTGCGCGCCGCCGGTCTGCGGTTCGCCGCCCAGGAGATCGATCCCCTGGCCGATCGGGAGGTGGCGCGGGACCTGTTGTGCCTGACCCGTGCCCTGCTGCACCCCGCCGATCGCATCGCTCTGCTGGCGGTGCTGCGGGCGCCCTGGTGCGGCCTCGCCCTGGCGGAACTGGACAGCCTGTGCCGCGACGGCGCCGGGCGCACCCTGGCGGACCTGCTGCGTGAGCCGCAACGTTTGGCCGGGTTGTCGGCGGAGGGCCGGCGCCGGTTGGAACGCACCTGGCGGATTCTCGGCGAAGCCGCCGCCCAGCGCGGCCGGCAATCCCTGCGTTCCCTGGTGGAAGGGGCCTGGCTGGCTTTGGGCGGACCCGCCTGCACCGATGAAGCCGGGCTGGCGGATGCCGCCGCGGTGCTGAGTCTGCTAGAAGACTGCGATCACGGCGGCGACCTGCTGCCCTACGAAGAGCTGGAAGCCAGGCTGGCGCAACTGTACGCCGCCCCCGATCCCCTGGCCGACGGCGGCCTGCAGGTCATGACCATCCACAAGGCCAAGGGACTGGAGTTCGATACGGTGATATTGCCCGGTCTGGGCCGGCGGCCGCGGGGTGATGATCCGCCCCTGATGCGCTGGCTGGAACTGCCGGAGGCCGGTCTGCTGCTGGCGCCCATCGCCCCCCTGGACGGCCGGACCCGTGACCCCATTTACGATGCCATTGCCCGCATCGAACAGCAAAAGCACGACCTGGAGGCGACGCGCCTGTTGTACGTGGCGGCGACGCGAGCCCGGCACCGGTTGCATCTGCTGGGCCATGCCCGGGCGGACAACAGCGGCGGGTGGCGACCGGAAAACGGTTCCTTCCTGGCCCGGCTCTGGCCGCAGGTTGCCGATGGCTTTCAGGCCTTGGCCCCAGACGCCGACGCTGCGGACGGTCAGGCTCCGGCGGTCGCCGCGCCTTTGTGCCGGCTACCCGTCGGTTGGCAACGGCCGTCCCTGGCGGACGCCCTGATTGCCGCAGGTCCGCCCGTCCTGCAGCCATCGGCCCTGGCGGCCGGCCAGGACCAGCTTTGTCTGGCGCCCCAAACCGAAGACGGGCGGCATATCGGCACCGTCACCCATGCCTGGCTGGCGCGCATGGGCGCGGAGGGGCTCACCGGTTGGTCGGAGGATAGACTGCAGCGGGAGTTGCCCATTCTGCGGCGTCGCCTCGGGCAGCTTGGCATTGCAGCCGACCGCCTGGAGCAGGCCGCCGGCCTGGTATTGCGTGCCCTGTGCCGGACTCTGGCCGATGCACGGGGATGCTGGCTGCTCGCGGACCATGCCGAAGCCTTTTGTGAACTGGCCCTGTGCGGGACCCTGGACGATCGCCTGGTGCATGCCATACTGGATCGAACCTTTGTCGACGGTGATGGGGTACGCTGGATCGTCGACTATAAGACGGTGGAGCCCGGTACGGAAGATCCGGCGCAGTTCATGGCCAGGGAAGGAGAGCGCTATCGCCCGCAACTGGAGGTCTATGCAGCCCTGATGACCCGTTGGCGACCCGGAACAGCGGTTCGCACCGCTCTGTATTTTCCCCTGTTCGGGGGGTGGTGGGTTTATGATCAGGCTGAAGGCTGAAGGCTGAAGGCGGAAGGCGGAAGGCGGGAAAACTCAAACCAGGAGGAGGAAGATGCGCAAACTGATCGGTTCGGCCATGGTGGCGGCGTTGTTGATGGGCGTCGGATGCGGCAAGAAGGAGGAGCAGCAGGTGGTGAAGACCCCGGAAGGCGACGTTACCGTGACCCGCAAGGACGGCGAAGTCAGCAGCGTGACGGTGACCGGCAAGGATGGGACCACTACCTTTACCCAAAGTGGCGGCGAACTGCCCAAGGATATGAAGGTGCCCGTGTATCCCGGGGCCGGCGCTGCGGAAAGCGGCAGTTTCAGAGCCTCGCAGCAGGGCAACGAGGGTGTGGAACACGTTTCCTCCGTTATGCTGCATACCAAGGATGGCTTGGACAAGGTGAAGGATTTCTACCAGGGTCAGCTCAAGGAAAAGAATCCGCATATTTTCGAAATGAGTGTTCCGGACGGCAAAATGGTGACCTTTGCCATGGAGGGCGAGAAACGATCAACCACGGTGGTGCTGACGGAAAACCGGCAGCAGGGCGGTACCGATATCCAGATTGTTTCGGTCAAGAATTAATGCTTTGCAACATGTTGTTTTTGCATTAATCTGCCGGTTTTGCCTGGTGTCTTCAGGCGTCGCCCAGCTTTCAAAACAGTGTTGCATTTGGAACCGGTTTGCAGGCAATATGTAGGGAATGGTGCGGCCAGGTCGGCCGTACCTCAACCTGTTACGAAAGGGGATATGGCACATGCCGAAATTTGTGATCGAGCGTGAACTGCCCGGCGCAGGCAAGCTTTCCGGACCGGAATTGCAGGGAATTTCCCAACATTCCTGCGGTGTTCTGCAATCCATGGGGCCCACCATCCAGTGGGTGGAAAGTTATGTGACGGACGACAAGATCTACTGCATCTACATTGCGCCCAATGAAGATGCGGTGCGCGAGCATGCCGAAAAAGGCGGCTTCCCCGCCAATCGCGTCAGCGAAATTCGTACCGTTATCGATCCGACCACGGCTGAAGGCTAATCCGGCCGGAATGGATCCATGGTAAAACCGAAACGCCCCCGTCACCACGCTGACGGGGGCGTTTCGGTTTAAACGCGGTCAGACTTCCGACTGATCCAACAACGCCGCCAGTTCTTCCGGGCTGCGCGCCGGTTCCAGGCAGGCCTGCTCCCGGCACAGGTAAGCCGTGACGCCGTCGTCCAGAGGCCGTTTGCCCCGAACTACCGGTGCCAGTTCGTCCAGGGCGGCGTCTTTAGGCCGGCGCCAAAGCACCAGGGTACGCGGCCGGAAGCGTTGCCGCAGGGTTCGCAGCATGGCCTTGGCCCGGGGGGTTGTCGGATCGCCGGCCAGTACCAATACCTGGCGGGGACCGAGGGCGAAATCCAGGGCGAGGAGCAACTGTGCGCTGCCGGTGGGATACTTGTTCATCTGTTGGGCCGAAGCCCGCAACACCGCTTCACCGGCCTCTTCCAGGGAGCGATCGCCGGTCATGACGGCGAGTTGCAGCAGCACCAGGGCCGCCACGGAATTGCCGGCCGGGACGGCCGCATCGACCAGGGTCCGTTTGCGCCCCAAGACCTCCTCCGCATCCGTGCCGGAATCAAAATAAACCCCATCCTCGTTGCCGAACAGGGCTTGCATGGCTTTGGTCAGGCACAGGGCTTCGCCCAGGTAGCGTTGATCGAAGGTGGCCTGATAGAGTTCCAGCAGCCCTTGGATGAAGAACGCGTAGTCCTCCAGAAAGCCCGGAATGGCGGCTTCGCCATCTCGATAGCGTCGCAACAGGCGGCCTGAGGTATCGCGCATGGTGTTCAGAATAAAGTCCGCCGCGCGGGCGGCGGCCTGAACATATTCATCGTATCCCAAAATCGCTCCGCCGCGGGCCATGGCGGCAATCATCAGGCCGTTCCAGGCCGTCAGGATCTTGTCGTCCCGGTAGGGACGCACGCGCTGCTGCCGGGCTTCCTGGAGCTTTTGGAGACCCAGGGCGAGCACCGCGCCCAACTCCTGGGCGGGAACGCCGAACCATTTGGCCCATTCCGTCAGATCCATTTCCAGCCGCGGTATGTTCTTTCCTTCGAAGTTGCCCTCGGGAGAAATTTCGTAGCAATGGCAGAAAATGGTGCCATGTTCATGCCCCAGGACCTCCTCGACCTGTTCCGGGGTCCACAGATAGAAGGTGCCTTCGGCGCCTTCCGAATCGGCATCCTCCCCGCAACAGAAAGCTCCGCCGTGGTGGGTCAGATCCCGTATGACGTAACGCAGAATCTCATCGGCGGTATTGCTGAAAAAGCCATCGCCGCTGGCCTGGAAGGCATCCAACGCCGCCGTTGCCAGCAATGCCTGGTCGTAAAGCATCTTTTCGAAATGGGGCACCCGCCAGAAGGTATCCACGGAATAACGGTGCACGCCAAAACCGACATGGTCATAGATGCCGCCCAGGCGAATGTGCTGCAGGGTACGCAGGGCCATGGTCCGGGCGTTGTCCAAGCCGAAGCGGGCATGAATGCGCAGCAGCAGGGACAGGTTGTGGGGCGTGGGGAATTTGGGCGCGTCGCTGAAGCCGCCGCGCTTGTCGTCGAAGGTTTCCAGGTATTTCTCGTAGGCCCTCTGCAGCGGGACATCCTTTAGGGCGCCGGAGGATCCGACGGTGGCCGTCGGCGCCTCCATCTTCAACAGCATTTCGCGCAGTTCCCGGCCAGTTTGCAACAGGCGCTCGGGATCCGAGGTCCACATGGTGCCGATGCGTTCCAGAACCTCGATGATGCCCGACGCCTCCCCCCGCGCGTTGCGGGGCAGGTAGGTGGCCGCGAAAAAGGGGGTTTTGTCCGGCGCCAGAAAGACGTTCAAGGGCCATCCACCGCCGCCGGTCAGGAGTTGACAGACCGTCATATAGGTATTGTCGATATCGGGCCGTTCTTCGCGGTCCACCTTGATGGCGATGAAATGCCGCTTCAGCACGGCGGCGACCTCGGGATCCTCGAAGGATTCCTGTTCCATGACATGGCACCAGTGGCAGGTGGAATAGCCGATGGACACCAGAACCGGCTTGTTCTCCGCCTTGGCCGCGGCGAAGGCTTCCTCGCCCCAGGGATACCAGTCGACGGGGTTGGCGGCATGCTGCAGCAGGTAGGGGCTTTTCTCGAAAACCAGGCGGTTGAAATCCGGTCCGCCATCCGCGGGCAGGGTCGATGTGTCCAGGGCCGACAGGCGGGCAACCAGGGTGTCGCGATCTTGCGTATGGGACATGGTGAGCTCCTAGGATGAAAAACTCCAACTATTTGCTGGCGCGATTGTTAAACCTTAACAAGTAACCGCATATATGCAAACCGGGGCCTGGTGCTCCGGGCCGGCAAAAAATTCATCCGTGCATGACAATTCGGTAGCCGGTAAGAAGGGTCTTACTCCCTCTCTCCTGGATCTCTTGCGAACAATTATTTCCTGCCTAATAAAACTTTGTCTAAAAGGTTGACAGAAGCGTTTTTTAAGGTATTTGTCATTTTGAAACGCTGCTCACTTTGGTTTTAAATTAGAAAAATATTTAAAAGGGCGTATTATGGGTGTCAATCAGGATCAAAAGGTCAGAGTCAGGAACCGTTGCGCGGGGGTATCCGTGGTGGAGTTTGCCCTCATCGTACCGGTCTTTCTGCTGTTGTTCTTTGCGGTGGTTGACCTGGGTGTCATGTTCTGGGTCAACCTGACCATGCAACACGCGGTGCGGGAAGGCGCCCGTTACGCCATTACCGGACGCAAGGATCTGGATCCGAACCCCGATGAAGCGGCCCGCATCCGCGATGCGGCAGTACTGGAAAAAATCAAGAAAAGCTCCCTGGGGCTGTACGATAAGGTTGTCGACGACACCGAGGTAACCGACGCCGATGGCAACGCAGTGGCCGGTTTCGGGCAGCCCGGCGAGACCATCGTCATCAACCTCAACTGTTCGTGGCCCTTGCTGACGCCATTGATTCGTCCGTTTTTCTCCGAGGGGACCTATCACTTTACGGTCAGTACGGCCATGCGCAATGAGATGTTTTAACCCTAAACGCGAACAAGGACGGCTATGAAACTGAACGATCATGGGGTTTCCGTGGTGGAATTCGCGCTGTTATTGCCTTTGCTGATCGTCTTGGTGTTTGGCATCATAGAGTTTTCCCGGGCGCTGTTCACCAACAATGCCATCATTAATGTCAGCCGTGAGGGCGCCAACCTGGCCACCCGCACCTCGACGCAAACTCCGGAAATTCTCAATGCCGTAGCGCGTACGGCCCGGCAGGTCGATATGCGGAACGCGGCGATGATCTATCTGACCCGAATCATCGAAAACGACGGGGTGGCGCAGGTGACGGAACAGTACCGCTGGACCGGTTCCCAGATGGGCAGCCCCCCCGACAGCAGCGTCTGGCGCTGCAATCGACCATGGGATGCCGGGCGCTGCAGAATTCAAAATCCCCTCAACCCTTCCAGACCTGCCAACATCAGCCTTACCCTTAATCCCAACGAAGAGATCATTGCCGTTGAGGTGTTTTATCGCTACGAACCCATATTCAACAATTTCTTCGGAAGAACCCGGCTGCTGTATTCCGCAACGGTTCTCTGACACACTGATGGAGGAGGGAATGTCATGAAACTGTTGCCGAGATTGAATGAAAAGGGGCAGGTGGTGGTTCTGGTGGCCCTGTCCGCCGTCGTTTTGCTGGGTCTGACAGGGCTGGCCATCGATTCGGGCATCGGCTACGGCGTCAAGGCGAAGCTGAATGCCTCCGTCGATGCAGCGGCCATCGCCGCGGCCCGGGCGGTGGCCACCGGAGACAATGACGGGGCGCGGGTGGTGGCTGCCCGGCAGGCCGCCGAGCGTTTTTTTGCCGCCAACTTTCCCAATGGCTGGATGGGGGCGACTCCGAGCGCTCTCAACACGGTGGCCGTACATGAAGCGGACGGTTTTTGGCGCATCTCGGTGACGGGGCAGGCGACGGTGCCAACCACTTTCATGCAGGTGATGGGGTTCCGCAACATCACCGTCAACGCCGAGGCCGAGGTGATCAAACGGGACCTGGACATGGTGCTGGTCATCGACAACTCGGGCTCTCTGGGGCCGCCGACCAGTCCTCAAGGAACCTTCCGCAAGGTTCAGGATGCCGCCATCAGTTTCATCGACAAGTTCAATGAAGGGCCCGGCGGCGATCGCATCGGCCTGATCTCCTTCGGCTCCGGAGCAGAGATCGATGTGCCCATCAACAAAAACGCCAATCGAGGATTCAGTAAAAACACCCTGCGCAACGCCATTAACGCCATTCCTCTCGGTGGTGCCACGGCTTCGGCCGAAGCCTTTCGTCTGGCCTTCAACGAAATCGAAGCGGTGCCGGCGGATGTGAGGTCGAGTCTGCGGGTGGTGGTGTTTTTCAGTGACGGTGCTCCCAACCTGGTGGCCGCTGACTACAACCGTGCCGGAACCACGGTTCAAGGTGGTCTGTACTCCGAAACGGAGGGCCCCGGCAACAGTCGCGCCAACCGCATGTTCCGCCATAACCAGCGCAACAACCAGATGCCGGGCAATTTTTCCGATATCGTACGGTTGCCTCGCAACGGGCTGGGGAACGTCCCCCTTGCCAGTTTCAACAATCAGCGCAGCCTGACCCCTTCCGGGGCGGAATATGAGCAGACCCGCTGCAATGTCAACAAAGCCGCCCGCAACATGGTGGAAAATCTGGCCAATACGACCCGTGAAGCAGGGGTGCATGTCTTCACCCTTGGTCTGGGCGAGCGACTCAACAGTCTGGAAGTGACTTTCTGCGGGTACGGGCCCGATGAGCGGGGCGCCAACATTCTGCGCCGCCTGGCGAACATGGATCCCAACCGCAATGCCAGCGGCGAGGCGGGCGAATCCGACACCCTGAATACTAGTCAGCCCATCGGGCTGTATGTTTTTGCGGAGGATGCCGATCAGATGGAGGCGGCCTTCAACCAGATTGCCAGTGCGATCATGCGGCTGACGCGCTGAGTCGGGAGGTTGAATATGTGGTTGAAACGTTGGCATGGATTCCTGAAAGGCGAGGGCGGCGCGACGGCGGTGGAATATGCCGTTATGCTGGCGCTGATTGTCATTGTCGCCATCGGCGCCATTCAGCTCTTGGGAGAAAAGGTCAACAATGCTTTTCAGGGTACCGTCGAAGAACTGGAGGGTACTGGCGGTTGACCGAATAAGGTGGAAATGGTTTCGTAACGCACTATAAAAAAACGGTTTTTTAATATCAGAGAAAATGTTATCCTCATTTTGTGAATTGCTTGCAGCAAAGGAGGTAGGGGCTATGTTGTGGGATACTTTGAAAAATCTTGGCAAGGACGAAAGTGGCGCGACATCGGTAGAATATGCCGTGATTCTGGCCCTGATTATTGTCGTGGCGTTTGTGGCCATCCAAGCCTTGGGGCTTTCCGTCAACAACTCTTTTGAATTGTTCAACACTCGATTCAATCCCTGACTGGGATGGCGCCATAGTTCAACCCGATCTGCCTGGCCAGACAGGCTTCCCCGGAATTGTTTCCGGCCAAGGGGTCGTGTGTGCTTTTCCTTCGAAGAAATGGGTATTTTGCGTGCCGGGGGCGGGTTGACAAATCCGCCCCCTCTGCCTACATTGGCACGGTGAAAATACCTTTCAGGAGGAACTAGCGCATATGACTCAGGAACACAGGGAACAGGGCAACATCACCATCCACACTGAGAACATCTTCCCCATCATCAAGAAATGGCTCTACAGCGAAAAGGAAATCTTCCTGCGGGAACTGGTCTCCAATGCCGTCGACGCCATCCACAAATTGCAGCACATCAATGTCGTTGAAGGATTGCAGCTGAGCAACGAGTATGCCGTCGACATCAGCGTGAACCAGGCCGCCGGCACCCTGACCATCAAGGACAACGGCATCGGCATGACCGCCGACGAGGTCCGCAAGTACATCAACCAGGTGGCCTTCTCCTCCGCAGAGGAATTCGTCGAACGATTCAAGGATCTCAAGGATAAAAACCAAATTATCGGTCATTTCGGTCTGGGGTTCTATTCCAGCTTCATGGTGTCCGCCAAGGTCGAGATTTTCAGCCGCTCCTATTTGCCTGAGGCCGGCGGAGTGCACTGGTCCTGCGAAGGCTCCACCAGTTACACCCTGGGTGAGCACGATAAGGCGGATCGCGGCACCGAAGTGGTGCTGCATCTGGACCAGGATGAGCGTGAATTTCTGGACCCGGTGCGGTTGCGGGAAATTCTCAAGCGCTATTGCAATTTTCTGCCGGTGCCCATTCGTCTGGCCGGCGACGTGGTCAATGACCAATCTCCCCTTTGGACGGCAACCGCCGGCGAGGTGGAGGAGGGTCAGTATCGGGAGTTTTACAAGAAGCTCTACCCCTGGACGGACGATCCCCTGTTTTGGATTCACCTCAATGTCGACTACCCCTTCAACCTCAAGGGGATCCTGTATTTCCCCAAGCTGACCACTGAATTCGATGTGGCCAAAAGCCACATCAAGCTGTTCTGCAACCAGGTGTTTGTTACCGACAACTGTCCGGAACTGATTCCGGAGTTTCTCAATCCGTTGCAGGGTTGCCTGGATGCCCCGGACCTGCCCCTCAACGTTTCGCGCAGCTATCTGCAGAACGAACCCCAGGTGCGCAAGATCCGCGAGGTCATCACCAGCAGGGTAGCCGGGAAAATCGTCGATTTGGCCAAAAAGGATCGGGCCGCCTTCGGGCCCATCTGGGAAAATATCCATACCTTTGTCAAATACGGGATGATGCGGGATGACAAGTTCGGCGACAAGCTCAAGGAACAGGTGCTGTTTAACAGCACCGGGGCCGAGCGGTTGACCACTCTGCCGGAATATCTGGAGCGGGCCAAGGATCAGCACGCCAACAAGGTCTTTTATGCCACCAACGAGGCGGCGCAGGGTACCTACCTGAAACTGTTCGCCAAACAGGGGCTGGAGGTGCTGATCCTGGACAGCCTGATCGACAATCATTTCATCCAGTATCTGGAAATGAAGAACCCGGAGGTGCATTTTCAGCGGGTCGATGCCGATTTAACGGAAAATCTCATTGAAGAAAAAATAAAAATTCAATTGCCCGGGAGCGATGAAAATCAGGCTAACGCATCAAGATTAAAAGAAATATTTGAAAAAACCCTGCACGTAGGGCAGCTTTCGGTGCGTGTTGAAAGGTTGAAGGATGATTCCGTCCCTGCTATTATCCTACTGGCCGAGCAAACCCGGCGCCTGCAGGAGATGACCCGCATGCTGGGCAAGGGGGAGGAAAACCTGTTCGGGGAACATACCTTGCTGGTCAATGCCACCTCTCCCGCGGTTGCCAATATCCTCTCCCTGCAGCAGGCCGGACGCGATGATGACTGCCGGATGCTCATTGAACAGGTTTACGATCTGGCCCTGCTTTCACACCGGCCCTTCGACAAGGAACGGATGGAGGAATTTCTGGCCCGGAGCAACCGGCTGTTGGCCAAACTGGGTTCTTCGAACTGAGCGTTCCGGCAAGATGCGAATTTCCGATCGTATGATCGGGGTTCAGGAATTTTCCGGCATCAAGGTCCCTTGAAAATGGGGTCCGTAAACAGGAAATAAGGCAAGTTTACAGGTTTTTTAACTCGGATATGTCCCTGTTTTTAAACGGAAAAAAAGATTAAAAAAAATTTTTTCGAAAAATTTCGAGCTTTCGAAAAATTTCTGTTGATTTTGCCAGAAAAAGGAGTAGATTCTTGCCGTCTGCCCAAGAGGCGGATGGGTCACTAGACCCAATCAGGGGGATGAAGGAGGTGAAACAGCATGAAGAAACTCGTTGTGATGCTCAGCATTCTGCTTATGGCTACCATGGCTATCGCCTGCAAAAAGCAGGAAGAAGCTCCGGCTACGGTAGAGCAGACCGAAGCGGTTGACACTGCCGCTGACCAGGTTGTCACCGAAGAAGCAGCTCCTATGGCTGAAGAAGCGCCTGCCGCCGAAGCAGCTCCGGCTACTGAAGAGGCTCCTGCTACTCAGGCCAACTAATTGCTGCACCCAGTTTTACGAAAAAAGCCTGCGGGGTTATCCCTGCAGGCTTTTGTATTTTCCGCTACCGAAAGCGCAGGCTGAAGCGGCCGTCTTTGGCCGATCCGATGTGCGCCGTGGCGGGTAGTGGGTCATCGCCCAGGCGCTGCAGGATGCCCGCCGAGAGCTGCGGCAGCAGGGTACCGCGCAGGATGTGATCGATGTTGCGGGCGCCCGTATCCACCTCGGTGCAGCGCTCGGCGATGTCCGTCACCACCGAGCGTGACCAGCTCAGTTTCATGTTGTGGCTTTGACACAGGCGCTCGGCCAGCTGGTGCAGGCGCAGAGCGGCGATTTCCTGAATGAAGGCCGCGTCCAGCAGGTAGAAGGGCACGATGGTCATGCGTGCCAGCAGGGCCGGCTTGAAGTGCCGCACCAGTTCCGGGCGGATGGCTTCGGTCAGTTCTTTTGCCGTCGGCCGGCTGGAGCCCGCGCAGAGGTGGCTGACGGTATCGGCGGCCAGGTTGCTGGTAAGAAACAGCACGGTGTTTTTAAAGTCGATCTCCCGTCCTTCGCCGTCGGCCAGAGAGCCCTTGTCGAACACCTGGTAGAAGAGGTTGACCACATCCAGGTGGGCCTTTTCCACCTCGTCCATGAGCACCACCGAGTAGGGCTGGCGGCGCACCGCCTCGGTGAGTTTGCCGCCTTCGCCGAAGCCGACGTAACCCGGCGGCGAGCCGATGAGGCGGCTGACGGTGTGGGCTTCCTGAAACTCACTCATGTTGACGGTGGTGAGAAAGCGCTCGCCGCCGAACAGCAGATCGGCCACCGCCAGGGCGGTTTCGGTCTTGCCCGTCCCCGAGGGGCCGACCAGCAGGAAGATGCCCTGGGGCCGGGTGGGGTCGCCCAGTCCCGCCTTGGCGGCGCGCAGGGTTTCGCCGATGACCGCCAGGGCCTCGTCCTGACCCTTGATGCGCCGGCGCAGATCCGCCTCCAACTGCATGGCGCTGCCGGTCTGATCCCGCAGCACCTTGCCCAGGGGGATGCCGGTCCAGTCCGAGACCACCTTGGCCACCATGTCGGGATCGACTTCCACCCGCACCAGGGGTTGCGCTGCCTGGGCCGCCTCCAGCTCCGCGGTGACGGCGGCGATGCGTTCGCGGAGCGGTTCGCCGGAAGCTTGCGAAGCCTGCGACGCCACCGCTTCGCCCAGTTCCCGGCGCAGGGCGATGAGGTCCCGAGCCAGGGCCTGCTCTTTCTGCCAGCGCTCGGTCAGGGCGGCCCGTTCTTCCTCCAGTTCGGCGAGCTGTCGCTCCAGCCGCGTCTGCCGCTCCGGGTCCGGAGCCGCGCCGTGCAACAGGTCTCGTTCCAGGGCGGCCTGCTCCCGCCGCAGGGCCGCAATGGCCCGCTCCTGGTCCTCCAGGGCCTCCGGCTTGGCGCTCAGCAGAATCTTCACCCGCGCCGCGCTGGTATCCAGCAGATCCACCGCCTTGTCCGGCAACTGCCGTCCCGAGATGTAGCGGCCTGACAGCTCGGCGGCGGCGACGATGGCGTCGTCCCGCACCGTCACGCCGTGGGCCGCTTCGTATTTATCCTTCAGCCCCCGCAGGATCAGGGCCGCCGTCTCCACCGACGGCTCCTCCAGTTTCACCGGCTGAAAACGGCGGGCCAGGGCGGCGTCCTTCTCGAAGTACTTCTTGTATTCCGACCAGGTGGTGGCGGCGATGGTGCGCAGTTCGCCTCTGGCCAGAGCCGGTTTGAGCAGGTTGGCCGCGTCGCCGCCGCCGGCCTGCCCCCCGGCGCCGATGAGGGTGTGGGCCTCGTCGATAAACAGGATGATCGGCGTCGGCGAGGACTTGATCTCGGCGATCACCGACTTCAGGCGGTTCTCGAATTCCCCCTTGACCCCGGCGCCGGCCTGCAGCAGGCCCAGATCCAGACCCACCAGGGACACCTCGCGCAGAAACTGGGGTACATCCCCCTCCACCACTCGCAGAGCCAGCCCTTCCACCACGGCGGTCTTGCCCACCCCCGCTTCACCCACCACGATGGGATTGTTCTTGCGTCGCCGGGCCAGAATATCGATCATCTGCCCGATCTCCCGGTCCCGGCCAAACACCGGGTCGATCTCGCCGGTTTGTGCCTTGGCGGTAAAATCGGTACAGAAACGTCCCAGAGCGCTGTCACCGCCTGCCGCAGCCGTAGCCGCGCCCGCCGCCGGTCCATCCCCCGCAACCTGCTCCGCCGAGTCGGCTGTCAGGATGGCGAACTGCTTGAGCAGCGTCTCTCGATTGATCCCCTGTAGGGTCTCCACATAGCTGCCCTCGGTCAGTTGCAGGGGTTTGGCCAGCAGGGCCGCCAGCAGGGCGCCGGAGCGGATCTGATTCTGACCCAGGTCGATGGAGGCGATGAGCCAGGCGTCCTGGCACCATTGCAGCAGCAGGGGCGAGAAGACCGGCTTGCCCGCATTGCCGGTGGCCAGCCCCTCCACGGTCTGCTCCAGCGCCCGCCGCACCAGGGCCGGCTCCATCTCGAAATGGCGCAGAATGGCCTGCACATCGTTGCCGCCTTCTTCCAAAAGGCGGCCCAGCAGATGCTCCACGGTAATCTCGTAATGGCCGCGGGACACGCACAGTCCCGCAGCCCCCTCCAGGGCACGGGTGCAGGCAGGGTTGAGGCGGCGCAGCAGGTTTTTTAAATCCACGTTCAACATGGGGTTTTCTCCTTGATAAAAGTGGGGCCGATTACAACGAATCGGCCCAGTCGGGAGTCTGGTTGGGCAGGGCAGGTGGGTTGTTTTTTGGGTTAGGTTCAAGTAAGCCGCTTCTCGGCAGTTTCACGCCCAATCCATTGAATCTTTCTGCGTTCTTCCGAGAGTAAGACTTCCGAACCAGCCGATCCTCTGGTTCCCTTTCTGAATAACCCTGTACCCAGAGAGGAGAACGATCATGATGACTGACTGGTACGAAAAATCCATTCGCGCCCTGCAAATGGCCGGCATGAGCAAGCGCACCCAGCAGTGCTACACTTGGCCATGATGGCGTAGTCGCCATCGATGAGCAGGGAGTAAGTCCGTTCCGGGTCTTCCGAGTCTAGTATTTGTGACACCACTCGGGGGTCGTTTTCGATGTTTTCCGGATCGATGGATTCAAACTGCCGCATGAAGAGCTCCTTGTCAGTAACTGTAGTTTTTCAGCGGGATGCGGCACAGAACCTGTAGCCTCTCCAACTCCCCAAGTTTGCGGGGCTTTTTGTCGTAGGTGAAGACCTCGACGTTGTCGTAGCCCGTGTCTTCCTGCACCGGTCCAAAGGGGGTGAAGGCATTGATGTTGTTGGTCAGGCCTTCATCCCCCATCTTGTCCCTCTGTCTTCTACGCCATACTCTGCCGACAGGTGGGTGCCATGACTACAGTTCCCCTCGCCGAATCCGCTCGGCGTTGTCCTTGAACCAGGCGAACAGGCCCAGCTCGAACAGGGCGGTGTCGGTGAAGGAGAAATGTTTGGAGATGTCGTCCTCGTCCCGCCGGTCGATGGTGGCGAAGGCGTAGCCGGTTTCACGGCAGTTTCCCAGGCCGAAGCAGCGCTGCACCTTGAGCCGCTCTCCTTCGATGGCTTCGGTGAAGTGAAAGACTCCGGCAGGCAGACCGCCTTCTTTGGCGAGTTTGAAGAACTTGTTTTCGATGGTGTCCACCAGCCAGGGAAGACCCTGCTTGGGGAATTCGAGCTGGTAGTGCAGCCATTCGCTTTTCCATTTGTTCGGACCCTCCGTGGGGTCCTCCCAGTATTTGGTCCTGGCGAGAATGGCGTAGTCGCCATCGATGAGCAGGTAGTAAGTCCGTTCCGAGTCTTCCGGGCTTACGATTTGTGATACCACCCTCGGGTCGTTTTCGATGTTTTCCGGATCGATGGATTCAAACTGGCGCATGAGGGGCTCCTTGTCAGTAGCTGTAGTTTTTCAGGGGAATGCGGCACAGAACCTGTAGCTCCTCCAACTCCCCAAGTTTGCGGGGTCGTTTGTCGTAGGTAAAGACCTCGACGATGCCGTAGCCCGTATCTTCCTGCACCGGCCCGAAGGGGGTGAAGGCGTTGTCGGCATTGATGTCGTTGGTCAGGCCGCAGCCCAGAAACTGTTCGTTGCAGCCGAATTTGCCTTTGAGCTGGTGGCGCACTTTGAGCATCTGGCGCTGTTCCTTCTCAAAGCCCAAATCCGCAGCCAGTTTGAGAAGATCTTCCGATATGTCCAGGTTGACCCTTTTGGCCATCGCCTGCTCGTGCAGATATTCGTTGTAATAGCTGTAGGCCGGTTTCATGGCTTCGTCGATGAGATGGGCCACCGGCGCCAGATCTTCATCATCCATGGCCGTTTTTTCCAGGTAATCGACGATTGCCTCCCGGGTGGGATAGAAGGACTCCATTTCGCACCGGGCTTCCGCCTGTTCCCGATCGATGATCAGCATGGTGTACTCTTTGTCGGGATCGTAGGGGAGGCCGGTTAGTTCGCAGAGCAGGCGGGCGTTGTGGTCGGCGTGCTCGATTTGGCTGAAGGTGGCGGTCCAGTAGTTGGCAGGCTGCACGCCGGGCTTGCCGATGGTGCCGTTGTCTCCGGCGTGCGCGCTTTCGATGATGCGCACCGTGAATTTCTCCGGCACGTTGTCTTCGACAAGCTTGAGCTTGTCTTCGGTGCTGTAGAACGATGGGGGCAGGGCTGTGCCATTGCTCAGGGCCTGCTCCACGGCGGTTCTGGCGACATCCAGGCGCTGTCGGGCCTCGTCCATGGTGGCCGGACGGGGAGGAATGTGATCGAGATTGGCCGAGGCCGACAGCTCGGGGGTGCCGTAACCGTCGCCGATGATGACGGTGGGATTGCCGGTGACGATGCGGCCGCCGTGTTGGGTGCGGTCGCCGAAGCGGGCGGCGGGCTTGCCGTTGAAAAAGACCGTTTTCGAGCCTTCGGTAATGGTATCGGGCGGAGCGCCGATGCACAGGGCCTTGTCGCCCTTGCGGGCGGCGGGTTGGCCGCCGATGAAGATATTCGGCGAGCCGTTGAGGATGGGGCCGCCCACATGGGGCTTGGGACCGGGTTCGACCTTGGGGCAGATGTGATAGTCGCCGACGGTTGCGGCATATTTGGGCATGCTGTCGTCTCCTTTGGATTGTTTAGGGGCGCGGTGTTCAGGGATTGACCTTCACCTTGCCGCCGAGAACCCGAATGCCGGATTTGTCGATGAGAATTTTGTTACCGCCGACCTCGATGGTTATCTTCTTTTTGGCTTTGAGGATGATTTCCTCGGCGGTCTCCGTGAGTTTACCGGTGACGTCGGTGTTGCTGTCGCCGCCGATGGTCTGTCCCTTGTCGTTCTTTATCAAAATGTTCCAGTCTTTTTCGCTGCGCAGGAAGATTTCTTCGGCGCCCTTCGCATCATCGAAGCGCAACTCATGGAATCCCTCGCCCTTGTGGGTTTTCGTTCTGAAGCCGCTTTGGGTTACACTTTTTTTGAGGCTGTTGATTGGCATGTTGTCGGAGTTGTAGACGCTGCCGGTGACGATGGGTCGGTCCGGATCTCCTTCCAGAAAATCAACCAGAACTTCATCACCGACGCGAGGAATGTATTGAGCTCCCCGTGCGCCGCCGCCCCAACTATGAGCGACTCTGATCCAACAGGAACTGGTGTCGTCGCGCTTGCCGAGTCGATCCCAGTGGAAGTGGACAATTATCCGTCCATATTCGTCTGTACAAATTTCCTCACCTTTTGGTCCGACGACGGTGGCAGTCTGAAGGCCGGTTATAACGGGCTTTGGCGTGATTCTGGGCGGGCGGAATTCCGTATTGGCAGGGAGGCAGGAAAAGCCGTTTTCATATCTGGAGCCACCGTTTCCTTTCTCTTCCAGTGATTGTGGCTGTTCACCGGAATGCGCGGCGGCGACGATGAGGTATTCTTTCTCGTCATACACTTTGTCTCTGTCCGACAAGATGAATTTGAACCCCGTAGTGATGCGATGGCAGTTGCTTGTTCCCTTCGCTTTAATTTTAAGCAGATTTTGCTCCGCCAGTCGGATCTTTGCCATGATGTTTCCATTGGACTTGTTTAAATATTTTCCTGAATAGTCATATATTTCAATGTCTTTGAAGTCTTTTTCATTTGTATTGACCTTAAGGTTGTTTGACGTATGCTCATAGTTGAAGCTCGTGTGAGTATACGCACCCGGCCTGATCCTTTGTGAATAGCTGAAGGCAGAGATGCTTTCTTCTTTGGCGTTCATCCCGTTAGAAGTATTAAAAGTCACATTGGACTTCCCCTTGATCTGAGAACAATGGCTGGCGTTGTCGGTTATAACCAGCGTATGCTTATCCTTCTCATGCTCGAAAAAATAGAAGATTCCTTCTTCTTCCAAGAGGCGCGAGATGAAATTCAGGTCCGTTTCGCGGTATTGGACGCAATAGTCCTTGATAATATCTTTGCGGTTAAGGGCGAACCTGACGCGGTTTTCGTCGATGCCGCTCTCTTCGAGAACCTTGGACACAATGTCCTGAAGCGGTTTGTTCTGAAAAATACGACAATCGCGTTCGAGGGAAAGAAGCCAAAGGGAAGGTACTAGTCGCGTATGGAAGAGGTTATAAGTCCCATCGCTTCCAGCCTGTTCAAATTTGACAATTATGCCGTGGAAATAGCGGTTCAAATCCAGTGGTTTTCGTGTTTGCGCCTCGATTGACGCCGGCATGTCGCTCAGGATGGTTAGTACTGCTTCACATGCAGCTACTTCGTCGAAGGTGATCTTTATTGTCTTGGGAACGGCAAGGGTCAGGTTGACCTCATATGTGCAAAAAATCCCTTCTAAAGCATCAAAAGCAACCACTCGAGTCTGGTAACTTTTCCCTTTTATATCGAACAGAAACCGTGAATCAGAAGCGCCCATGGAACTCTCCTTGAATTGAAATGCAACAGTTTTTTTTTTGTTTTTATTCTTATCTTGAAAACGCAATGCCTTCATCGAAACCAGGTTTAATCGCCGTACCGGCCTCTTATTGCACTGTAGGTATCCTGGACGTTTTTCAATGGGGCGTCGCAGCCCGCCCCTTGGTAGCGCAACATGATTTGTTCGTATGCTGAACATCCGAGCTTTTGGGGGAGGGACTCAGGAAGCAGGAATTCCATCATGATGGATATTTGTTCCTGGGAAATGCCGGGTTCCTGGACGCTTCGGCTTGGCTGTATAATTGTTTGGCTCTTCGATGGTTGCCATTGTTTTTTCAGAAGCAAGGCTTCATTCTTGGAACGGCCTGGATATTTGGGATCGTTTAGGTGTTGACAGATTTCGTCAATGTCAGCTCCATTTTTGATTGCTTTTGCGGCATTTCTCCCGCCTGTGTTCCATCTTCCATGATATAGCGCGCTCAGTAATACAATTCTCTGTTCTTCCGTCAGAGCTACAGGGTCAAGGCCAACTATTTTTAGTAACCTGTCAAGTTCTTCTTCATTATCGTCAACAATTTGAGATGAAAAGGCGCGTGCAGCCGTGTCGGAAACACTTGGACTTTGGGAGGATTCCCATTTTTTGTTGAGCGGTCCCAAAAGGCGAACTAGCTTCCGTCCGCGGTCCGATAATTCGAAGGTACTTATAGTCTTTTTACCACCAGAGAAGTCTGGTTCTGGTGTATGATTAATTGCGTTCACTGTATCGGTGGCGAAGTCTTTTATTTTTAAAAATTCAGGTGAATCGGTTCCAAGCACGTTTTCAATTGCCGCTAAATTTTTTTTGTGGTCAGAAAATTCGCGACCGTTCGTTTTGTTGCCATCGTCTTTACGTGCAAGTAGAGCGATACCTTTACCTATTGTTGGGATTCCGACAGTGTCAAAATAAACCGTGGTTCTGAATCCTTCGTTACCAAGTAAGAACGCGTCCCGCAGATTCCGATATTTTGTATTCGTCTTATATGTGCCGTCCATTTGGACTCCATTACCATGCATTGTTTACGTTAAACTTAAATGAGCAGGATAGTTCCTGTCCATCTTGGTGGTCCTGGACAGCGCCAACAAGAAGCCAATTGTCGTAAGATGTAGATTTTCGTACTTCCCAAAACAGGCTCGTCAGCAAAATCTGTGGTGATACTCAGGTTCCGGCAATTTGCCAAGTTCATGATATAGCGCGATTTCCAGGCATTTCAGGGTCTTAAAACCGTAGGCTTTTCTCATAGTGAGTTTTGCCTT
>Ga0334882_1000349_pt1 | contig 74656 bp, 63 predicted proteins | sample GraSluR1_MG_5_FD_207226 | JGI IMG/M metagenome (GOLD analysis project Ga0334882, IMG submission 207226) | Sludge microbial communities from methane-producing bioreactor in Wageningen University, Netherlands - Granular Sludge_15_04-R1 | ecosystem: Engineered > Bioreactor > Anaerobic >... | reverse complement strand
CACAACACGGGGTGTAAAAAATGCTGGCTTCCTGGCGGATTTGGTTTCTTCATCGTTTCAATCTACCTTTACCCGTGGGATGAGAAAGCTGTTCCAAACCCCAGCACTTTTCACACCCCCAGCCGTTATGCCCAATATTAAGGCCGCTGACAAACTATTCAAAATGATTGAAACAATTAATAAACAAGACTAAAATAAATGAATGCTGTAATATATTATTTCTCTGGAACAGGTAATTCATATGTTGTTACAAGGGATATTGCAAAAGAACTAAATGGAGTTATGATACCTATCTCAGATGTAATTAACGAGGAAAAAGTTACTCCTGATTGCGATGTAATTGGAATTGTTTTCCCTGTTTATAATGCTGTTGTTCAAGGGATGCCTGTGATGGTTAAGAAGTTTGCAGAAAAATTAGAAAATATAAATTCAAAATATGTTTTTGTTATTTGTACCTGCTTAGGTTGGTCGCATACGACTATAACTAAATTTGATAAAATATTGAACGTAAAGGGTGGAAAATTATCGGCTGGTTTTACTGTAATCATGCCAGATAATTCAAGTTCGGTTTCTACGAGAAAACAAGAAAAGATCTTTAATAATTGGGCAAAGAAAAGAGAAGTTATTTCTCAATATGTTAAGAATAAAAGAAGAGGGAGATATGAAAATCCAACTTTTATGAATTTAATTATGACGCCATTCATATCAAATGGCAAGAAAAAAACATTAGTGCTTTATCGTAATTTAGCCAACGACAATCATTTGTCTTATGAAGAAGCAGTGCAGTATTCCGATAGAAGTTTTAAAGTAAATAGTAATTGTAATGGATGTGGAATATGTGCAAATATATGTCCTGCAAATGATATTCAGATAATTGAGGGTAGACCAGTTTGGCAAAACCATTGCGAATCTTGCTTAGCTTGTATCAATTGGTGCCCACAAGAGGCAATAACAGGAGGAATTGTTTCCGTTGATAAATCCCCAACAGGATATCATCATCCTGACATTAAAATATCGAATATGATATTGAGAAATTGAAATAAATAAATACTGGGCATAACAAAGGGTGTAGCTAATGTGGGTTGATAACGGGTTATCGGAGCTGTTTCGTCCGTTCGGGGCGATTTCGTCGTGCGACGAAATCGAAACTCGCGCTCCCGCACTTACCACACCCCCAGCCGTTATGGTGCATTTACCCAGACGAAAAATCATTGCGAAATTGAAAATACGAAGACCAAATTCGATTACATTTGATTAAAAAAAATTGTATGATAATTTCAACTTTATTAGTTATTGCAGGATTTGTTTTATTGATTTTTGGAGCAAATTGGCTTGTTGATGGAGCTTCCGCATTTGCAAAGAAATATAAAGTGTCGGATTTAGTGATTGGTTTGACTATTGTTGCATTTGGGACTTCTGCTCCTGAATTAGTCGTTAATAGTATTGCCTCAGTAAAAGGTTATTCTGACATTGTTCTTGGAAATATTATAGGTAGCAACAATTTCAATTTGTTTATTATTCTTGGATTATCAGGATTGATATTGCCGATTAAAGTTCAATCATCGACTGCATGGAAAGAAATACCGATTTCTCTATTTATAACAATATTGTTATTGTTCCTGCTAAATGATTTCGTATTTACAGGGACTTCATATTCGAGTAGATTAGATGGTTTTCTTATGTTGGTTTTGTTTTGTCTTTTCTTGTATTATGTATTTAACCAAATGAAAAATGACTCTCAAACTGTTACAACAGAAAATCATAAATCATCTGTGAAGATTTGGGGACTAATAATTATTGGATTCGGAGGTTTGATTTTGGGAGGACAACTTGTTGTTGTAAATAGTGTTGAGCTTGCCAATGCATTGGGCGTTAGTGAAAAAATAATTGGTTTAACTATTGTTGCTGCTGGAACTTCATTGCCTGAATTAGTAACTTCGATTGTAGCTGCGACCAAAAAGAATAGTGATATAGCGATTGGAAATGTTATTGGTTCAAATATTTTCAATATTCTTTTTATTTTATCAATAAGCAGTATAATAAGACCAATTGAGTATAATCCTAAATTTAATATTGACTTGTTGATTTTAATAGGAGGAACAGTTTTTCTATTTACATCAATGCTAACTGGACAAAGAAAGAGATTAGACAGATGGGAGGCTGGAATACTATTTGGATTTTATATTATTTACACAACATATTTAGTGATGAAAGAAATATAAAAAACGCACCATAACATGCAATATACAAAATTGGGGTTTCATAGGTTATTCAAGGTTTGTGGCTCGCATCAAGTGCCGTGTAGCTTGATAGGGAATCGCTCCGTAATCCCCAACTTTGCATATTGCCACCGTTGTGTGCAGAAAAAAAAATTCGGGAAAGAATAATATCTTTGCCTTGAATAGATATTTAAAAACCAATGAATATAACGATTGAAAACATTCTTTTAATAGGTTCGTTTCTTTTGTTTGTAAGCGTAATTGCTGGAAAAACATCTTTTAGGTTTGGAATTCCAACCCTAATTCTATTTCTTATAATTGGAATGCTTGCTGGTTCTGATGGAGTTGGTGGGATTTATTTTAACAATCCCATAGTTGCTAAGTTTATTGGAATTGTGTCGTTAAATTTTATTCTTTTTTCGGGTGGGCTTGACACGAATTGGAGTACTATAAAACCAATTGTTTGGCAGGGTATTTCACTATCAACCATTGGGGTTTTAATTACAGCAGTTAGCTTAGGTACATTTATTTGGTTAATAACAGATTTTTCAATCTACGAGAGTATGCTGCTTGGTTCAATAGTTTCTTCGACAGACGCAGCAGCTGTATTCTCAATTCTAAGGTCGAAAAGTATTGCTCTAAAAGGGCATTTACGCCCAACCCTTGAGCTTGAAAGTGGAAGTAATGACCCAATGGCTTACGCGCTTACCATTGCGTTTTTAAGTTTGGTTGTAAATCAAGACCAAAGCCTATTATCTGTCATCCCTACATTTCTAATACAAATGATAATTGGTGGCGCACTTGGATATTTTTGGGCAAGAGTTAGTAAGTTTACTATTAACCACATAAAATTAGATTACGAGGGGTTATACCCAGTACTAGCAATTTCGCTGATGTTTCTAACCTACGCTTCTACAGATTATTTGGGGGGCAATGGTTTTCTTGCTGTGTACCTTAATGCATTATATCTAGGCAATCAAATCTTGACACACAAAAAGACTATAATTAAGATGTTTGATGGCTCTGCTTGGCTAATGCAAATCATTCTCTTCCTAACGCTTGGGTTACTGGTATATCCAAGCCAAATTCTACAATATGCTGGTATCGGTATAGTACTTTCATTTTTCTTAATTATTGTTGCACGACCATTGAGTGTGCTAGTTAGTCTGCTCCCTTTTAGGATGGCTCTTAGAAAGAGATTTTTCATTTCTTGGGTAGGATTAAAAGGAGCCGTACCTATTGTTTTTGCAACATTTGCTATGATTCAGGGAATTGAAAAAGCGAACATTATTTTTAATATTGTATTCTTCATTTCTGTCACCTCAATAATCCTTCAGGGTACTACGCTAGGGCTGGTGGCAAAGTGGTTTCACGTTTCTTTGCCCGAAAAACTAAAGCCAAGAGATCCCTACGACCTTATTCTATCAGAGCGGGTTAACTCCGTGATGGAAGAAATTCATATTCCACCAAACAGCTTCCCTGTTGGGAAAAAAATTATTGAGTTGAACTTTCCTCAAGCTACATTAATCGCAATGATAAATAGAAACAATTCATTTTTAACCCCAAATGGCTCATCTGTTATCGAAAGCGATGATATCCTAATTGTTTTAGCTGACTGTAGGTCTAACCTTGAAAAAGCACATAATAGCCTTAGGCTTTTTGAAACCAAATTTTAGTACTTTTGCCGTATGATAAATGCACTAAAATATATTGTTGTTTTTTCATCATTTCTTATATCGCTGTTCGTAAATCATAGCGACAAAAGCAATGCTTCGTTCTCATTCTCAATTGATATTGATAACGACTCCCCCCATTCTCAAATACTAAGTTCCAGCTACAACCTATTCTGTATTTTAAATAAAAATGAAAGTATTACTTCTTACAATAATTTGAACGTTAGAACCAATACTAGCAAATATTTAATCGATTTTAAAAATATATACACCTTTGTCAAGCCTAGGTATTCAGCTTTTCTAATTATATCCGAGAAAAAACAATTTGTAAATTATTTTTTTCGTCAGCTTCTTTTCCCATTTCACTTTTTCTTTTAATCCATTTTGTTGTTTAGCTTTAATAAATGAAGTTAAATCGTAGTGTGTTGCAAAAACTTGTTGTCTTTATCACAAGTAATTATTAACAACTAATAACAAACAAAATGGACTTAGCTACATTGCTAATTGGTATTGGCGCATTAGCCGTTATGATTGTACCAATATTTTTAATTCAATTTTCAAACAAACGAAAAAAGACAAAAAAGCTGAATAGTTTAAAGGACAAAGCCAAATCCTTAGGTGTTGTTATCAATAGACAAGAAAGTTGGAATGAACAGCTTATAGGAATTGACACGATGAACTGCAAACTTGTCGTTTTTAATAACATTGAGGATATTTCTTCGTCAAATATTTTTGATTTAAAGGATTTTAAGAATTGCTCTTTAAACATTGAACGGCGTGGAGGAAAATCGAAGAAAGAACAAAGTTCCGTCATCGAAAGAATAAATCTTATTTTACAACCCACAAATCTAAGTACGCCCGAATGTAAAATCAATTTTTATGATTCTACAATAAATATGTCAATCCATAATGAAATGGAAGTGGCTGAAAAGTGGGAAAAAATTATTTGTGAGGTTATTGCAAAATAAATAATCTTGTTGCATTTATGGGTAAAGTCTTTTGCCAAAGACAAAGTAAAAGACTTTACCCATTAAAAAAATAAAGTTATGACTGACCCGATGTTACAAATGAATTTGCCAGCCTACCTCATAATGGCTGTTTGGGTGATAGTTTTTTGGCAAAGCTTTAGAAAAGCAATTAGATTGAAATCTAATGGTGAACAAAAAAACCTTGACAGCTATAATCGGTTAAGGAAAGTTGGGTTATTCTTTTGGATTATTCTAATAACCTAGATTCAAATAACCAGCGCAACAAATCGAAATTTTTAGATTTGTCGCATGGAATAGAAAATGTATAAATCCTTAAGCCTGCAGAAGTGGGCGGTTATCGAGACCCTTATCAACGGTAAGCGGTCGAAGGTCTATATCACCACCAAGAATATTTTATAACGGTTCGACAAAACTACTGATTTGGAAATTTGTTACTTTCAACTTATCTTTACTTAGGGGACGAAAACGCTGGTTCAAATACAAATACTTTTTACACCCCAAACCGAAAGACTTATAGTTTCTTAACACTCAGATTACACCAATTAAAAAACATGAAACTATGAAAAAAGAAAAATTTGCTAATCTTTCGACCAAACAACTTCAGAAAAGAAAAAAGTATGCATTCATACTTTTAGTAACCTTAATTGCTGCTGTTGTGTTAGATGTATCGGTACTAATTTATAATTTCGTTATAGGAAAAGCCTTCTTTTATGCACTTTTTGTAGTTGCTGCAATTTGTATTGTGGTATTTATTCCAATATATTTAGGCAAAAAGGAAATCGAAGAAGAACTAAAAAACAGGGAAGATATCTAAGATAACAACAGGTAGCCAACTATTTACGGTTAGTTACCGAAGTGTAACAAATTTGAGCACAACGCTATATATATCATTGTGTTAAAAATATTATGGGAAAAGTCCTGTGCCGTATTTTAATCTGTTTACTAAATCCAAATGGGACTATTGGATTAACAGAATTCAAAAATGGAAAATTAAAAACTAATTGGTTCCTTCCAATTAAAATGGCTGGAATAAAATTATTAAAAAAATAATGAATAATTCTTTCTAAAACTTCAACTTATCATCATAAGAGATATAACTATTCCTGATAAAAATACTACCAGTAATTCGCCACCATTCCCTTAACCTTTCTCATTGTTTTCCCCCTTTTTTAAACAAATGTTAAGATTAAATAGAATAACCTTGACTTCATTTATTTATTAGCGTAATTTTATACTATATATTTTTTACAACTTATTGTATTGCAATTATTAAGGGCATTTCATTTAATATAAAAAGCTATGAAAACTTACAGAATTGCATTAGCAATTGGTTTTATACTTATCACCCAAAATATTTACGCACAACTTTCAACCAATGCCATAATAACAGATATTGACATACGCTACTTCGAGGATAAAATATTTGTTCCATACACCATTGCCAGGGGAAATGCAACAGTTAATCATATTGTTTGGGTTAATTTCTTCAATGAGAATAAGGAACGATTAAATGCGAAAACGATTGGCGGCGATGTGGATATAGTTAAGGGGACGGGAAGCAAACTAATCAGCTGGGATGTCAAAGCAGATGGTATAATCCTTAATGAGAAGGTTTATGCAGAGGTTAACGTAAAGGTAATGCCCCCAGCCAATTTGGGTAAAGCATTTGCATATTCAACCTTATTCCCCGGTGCCGGTCATTCCCAGTATAAAAAAAAAGGAGCCCATTGGATAAAAGGAGTTATAGGCTATGGTCTGGTGGGCAGCTCTATTGGTACTTCTATAGCGTCGAATAACGCTTATGATAAATATCGTAATTCCGATTTACCATCTACGGAAGACCCAAATTTTAATACTGCCAAGCAGTATAAGCAAACCGCTATTATTCTGGCGGGGGTTGGCATGGGCGTATGGCTAATTGAATACGCAGGAATAATCTCAAAATCGTCGAAGCATAAGAATGCAAAACCTCAAAGTTTTATTGTCGACCCAGATTACCTTCAGTACACTGCATGCTCTCAGGTAAAGCATATAAATACGCGTGGGTTACCACCCAACCTTTTTGCTGAACTATACTTCCATGATGAAAATAACAACGGAATACTTGAAGCTAGGGAGAATGCTGAGCTAAAGGTTATCCTTTCTAACCGGGGCAGCGGTGATGCCATGAATTTGGAGATTAACGTATCCACCAACGTTAACGATAAAGGTTTAGGTATTCAGAATGCCAATCAAAAAATCAATGTGCTTAGACCCGGCGAAAACAAGGAGATTAAAATCCCCATTACCACCAATATCGATCTCAAAACGGCAAGCCATAAGTTTACCATAAAAGTTTTCGAGGAGTACGGGTACGACATGGACCCTGCTTACCTTGTGCTTAACACCTATGCATATCAACCCCCAAGTCTTGTGGTATCCGGACACGAGGTTATAGATATTGGTATGGATACCTATGCCCTTGTACCCGATAGTAAACTTCAGGCGGGGGAACAGGTAAAGGTAAAATTGCTGATTCAAAATATTGGACATGGCGTTGCAAAAGCCGCTCATTATACAATCACCACCAGTGATGCCAATATTTTCTTAGGTCAGACTGATGGCATTATTGGGGATATTGCACCCGGCGAAGTCAAAGAGCTGTTCTTCTCCCTTAGCCCCAACCGCAGAGTTACAACAAAGGACTATTTGCCCATTTTCCTCTCGATAACCGAAGAGGTTGGCAGGGGTAGCGTCAAGGACAACCAGCTTCCCATTGCCCTTGATCAAACCCCACCCAAGCCAAATATAGTTGAAGTAAAATCGGATGTAGAATCGCTAACCAAAAATATTGCCCGTTTTGAGTACTCATCAAGCAAGTTTAGAACCAGCACATCTAATGTGATCAACATTGCTACGGTGGCACCATCGAAAACTAAAATAGCCAAATCTGTTGGGGTAGTTATTGGGGTAGGAAAGTATAAAGAATTACCCCCTGCCCCTTATGCCGATAACGATGCACGGATTATGAAAGAGTACTTCGAAAAGATACTTGGCGTGGAGCAGGTGATATTGTTCACCAATGAACAAGTTTCGGGCTTTTTCTTCGATGACATCTTTAGCTCCGAAATAGGCGAACTTCGAAAAGCGGTGGTGAGGGGCGAAACCGAGGTCTTTGTTTACTATTCAGGGCATGGAATACCCGATAAGGATGGCAAAAACATATTTCTTTTCCCTCACGATGGAAGAGTTGCGCGCCTTGAAAGCCAAGGCTACAATATGGAAAAACTCTACGAGAACCTTACTAAGCTGGAGGCTAAACACGTAACAGTAATACTGGATGCATGTTTTAGCGGTGCCTCCAGGAGTACTGCTCGCATTGAAACCGAAAACCTTGTTGGCCAAAAGGGTGTTAGGGTGCGTCCACGATACCGATGGGTTGGTGATCCCACTTTTACAGTTATCTCTTCATCAACCGGCGAGGAAACCTCTTTAGGATTCGATGAAACCGAAACTGGTCTTTTTACCTACTACCTAGCCGCAGGGCTAATGGGCGAAGCCGATGCCAACGGTGATAAAACCATTACCCTGGGCGAACTTAAGGAGTATGTTACAAGTAATGTGAAAGAAACGTCCACCCGAATGAGAGGATTGCAAACGCCAATGTTTCATGGCGATGATGATAGGGTGCTGGTTATATTTTAAAGATTTACCAAATTGAAAAAATACTAATGCTTATGAAGCGTACAATCTATATAATCCTATTGGGATTAGCCACAGTACTTTTTACTACCTGTGAAAAGTTTGAGACCAACCCACTTACCAAAATAAAAACCATTGCTGTTAGCCCCAGCGTGGTTACCGCATTAGTTACAGGTAAAATAATTGATATCAGCGGAAAGGGTAACGATGATTACGGGTTTTGCTATGCTAATCATGATAATCCAACTGTTAACGACGGAAAGGTCAGCGCTGGAAACCCTAAGATAGGCGATTATTTTGCCCAAATCGAAAACCTTTCTCCCGGACTGCAATACCATGTTAGAGCCTACTGTAAGGATGACAATGGATACATTTATGGTGATGCTTTACCTTTTTCAACCCTTAATGGCGTTATAGCCATTTCAACAAATGCCATCGTTTACGTGTCATCTTTTTCTGCCAGAATAGAGGTAAGCATTACCGATGATGGAGGGGCTGACATTACTGCCCGTGGAGTATGTTGGAGTAAAAACTCTAATCCCACCATTGGTAACAGCTATACCAATGATGGCGAAGGAATTGGCGACTTTATTAGTATCATTCCTGACTTGCAGCCATATACAACTTACTTCGTAAAGGCTTACGCAACAAATATCGCTGGTACTTTCTACGGGAATGAATTATCATTTACCACCCTTGAGGATGGTGTTGTTTTCGATGCTGATGGCAATCTTTATGGAACCATCATGCTTAATGAAAAGGAGTGGTTTGCTGAAAACCTCAAGGTGACCATTTATCAGGATGGTACACCTATAGCCAATGGGCTTAATGATTCGCAATGGGAAAACACCACCAGTGGTGCTTACGCCATTTACCCCTACCAAGATATCGTAGGTATTGATGATGAAGAGGAAATGGCTTGCTTATATGGTTTGCTTTATAACTGGCATGCCGTGAATGACAGTAGAGGGCTTTGCCCTTTGGGTTGGCGATTGCCAACCGATGAGGAGTGGTTGGAACTGATCGATTACATTGAAGGAGAAAATGATGGTAACATTTTGAAGTCGTGCTTTCAGGTAAACTCGCCTCTTGGAGGTGAATGCGCCACTAGTGAGCATCCCCGATGGGATCCAGACGATACCCATTACGGTACCGATGAATATGGTTTTGCCGCTTTACCAAGTGGTTTTAAGTTTTACAATGGAGCATTCCTGAATATTGGAAAGCAAGGGAGCTGGTGGTGTTCAACAGACCTTGGAGAGCAAAGCGCATGGTATTGGAGTATTTACAATAATAGTGGCACCCTTAATAGATCAGCCGAGGATAAGAATATGGGTTTTTCGGTGAGGTGTATTAAGGAGTGGGAATAGAATGGGTTTGCCCGACCCGCACACTTTGATTCCTGTCTACGACAATCTCAATTTCGGCCAAGGTTGTTCCTCGGTCGTAATTTTCAAAAACTATTGCTTACGCAAACAACAATTATCCATAAATACCAAACTATACCCTTCCCGATAACCATCGGGAGCCAACAAACCGATATGATGGTACCTCCGTTGCATCAAAGACTAGCTAGAAACCACTCCTATGAAACTTTGGCTATAAACAGGAAAACAAACGCACCGCTCAGTTTTATTAACCTTCTGCATTTATAGTAAAACAAGGAAAACCCTTAAAAAATGTGCAATAAATAAATTTTACATATTTTTGAATTACTGATTCCAGTAAAAGCTAATCAAAAAAATCATTCACAAAATCAATAGATTATGAGAACAACTCTTGTTATTTTTACTCTTCTTGCATTATTTTTTAATGGATGGACACAAGATACTGATCAAAAAACAAAATTTTCAATCAAGCTAAGCAATTTAACTTCGTTTGAGGAGTTTCAGCTGGTTAATTATTGGGATAACGTTCCTGCTACATCAGATTCGTATTACGATTTTTTAAACCATAGAATACTTAACCCAACCATCGCCCTACAAATAAGGACTAAAACAAATAACTTTCATGAGATTGAGCTTATTAACTTAACCATTGATAAAATTGATTTTATTGAAAGTTATTACAATGAGCTCTATAATACAACTAATCCCAGAAGAAGTTATCTTCAAACAAACATGAATATTTCATTGAAGTATGAATACATTTACACCTTAACTAAATCAAATGAGAAAAAGTTTTTACCCTCAATTGGATTAGGGGTCAACCCGCATTTCCAGAGGATAACAAACATGCCGGTTTATTCAAACGATTGGAAAACCGATAGAAATATATTTATTATTCGGCTTCAGGTCATACCCCGAATAACATATTTCTTAACCTCAAAGCTATTCGTTGATTTTAATCTCCCTATAACAATAGCTGATTTTAAGTATATGAATTATCATATTTACAATCACTCAATAATTGAAAGCCTAAAAACATCCGAAGTAAATAAAACCAGCTTCTTACCATTTTACTATTGTGGAGAAATTGGTGTAGGGTTTAGGTTTTGACCAGTAACCTGAACCTTTGAAAACAATTAAAATGATTTTCCGTTTTTTTACCTAAGATACAGACATTGTTCAGAAAATCAACTTATTTACCCTAACACTTAAGTGAGGCTATCCCGCAAATTAGCGCTGTAGGATTCTCCCTGCATGCCAAGCGCAGTCAGGCAGGCTTTAGGGGCTAGTGGTCAGAGGGTAGCGAAGAAAAGAATTATAAGATTTTTTTTGAAATTGATAAGGATAATCATCTAAATACGAATAACTTTAAATTATCAAACTGCAAAATGTCAAAACAAATAAATTGGGGGATAATTGGTTTGGGAAACATAGCCAATAAGTTTGCACAAGACTTATTGCTTGTAAAAAATGCGGTTTTGTATGGTGTAGCCTCAAGAGATACGAAAAAAGCGAAGACTTTTGCCAAAAAATACAATTCAATCCATTATTACACCAGCTATGAGGAATTAGCCAATGATCCAAATATTGACATTGTATACATAGCAACTCCGCATATATTTCATTTCTCTCACTCCATGCTTTGCCTGAAATTGGGGAAGGCTGTATTATGCGAAAAACCATTAGGGATGAATAGCCGAGAAGTGAAAACAATGATCGAAACAGCTAGGTCAAAAGGTCTGTTTATAATGGAAGCTCTTTGGACCCGTTTCATCCCTGGTACCGAAAAAGTTCTTGAGTTATTTAGGTCTGATACCCTTGGAAAAATTGATTACTTAAAAGCTGATTTCGGCTTTGTAGGTGATACAGATCCTGAAAGAAGAGTTTACAACAAATCCCTTGGAGGAGGTTCGCTAATGGATGTGGGTATCTATCCCATATATCTAAGCTTACTGTTAATGGGGATTCCGAAAATCATCATAGCCACAGCCAATTTTACTCCCACCGGAGTAGATAGCTGTTGTGACATTAAATTCGATTATAACAACGGTAAAAAATCCATTTTGAAATCATCAATAATTGCCAAAACTCCACTTGAGGCAATAATTTACGGAAAGAATGGTTCCATAAAAATGCATAGAAGTTTTCATCACACCAAAAAAATATCAGTCCTGAAAAATGATAATATATCCGAAAATATAACCATTGGTTATCAGGGAAATGGATACTATCATGAAATAGTTGAGGTGATGGATTGCTTACTAAACAAAAAAATAGAAAATGAAAAAATGCCCCATTCCATGAGCATCGTGCTTATCGAAACTTTGGACAGGGTCCGAGAACAAATTGGATTAACCTACCCAAGTGATATTTTTTAAATCAAAATGCGTTAACCCCAAATATGATATGTCAAAAACTATTGTTGGCTTACTGTTGTTCTTGACTTTATCCTCATTGAGCAACACCTCATTTAAAGATGAGCATCTCAAACATTCAAGAGTAAGACAAGCATACATTGATAAGGAAAAGGTGGTTCTTGACTTACTATTGGAGAATTCTATTGATATCAATAAGCTTGTGGTTTACCTTAGGGCATTCAAATCTGAAAGAATTATTGAGCTCTGGGCAAAGAACAAGTCCGATAAAGAGTACCGATTGATTAAACAGTACGATATATGTCAAACTTCAGGTGGCTTAGGGCCCAAACGAAAGGAGGGGGACATGCAGATTCCAGAGGGTTTCTACCATATCAACCACTTTAACCCATACAGCAACTTTTACCTTTCGTTGGGGTTGAACTACCCCAATAAATCCGACAGGATTCTGGGCGAAAAGGGAAACCTGGGTGGTGCTATATACATTCATGGCGATTGTGTTACCATTGGCTGCCTACCAATAACCAACGATAAGATAAAGGAACTTTACATATTTTGTGTAGAGGCAAAAAATAACGGACAGGAAAAAATACCCGTTACAATTTTCCCGGCTGAGTTAACTAGCAAAAATTTTGAAGAGCTAAAAACAGAGTTCAGCACAGATACCAGCAAGGTTGGTTTGTGGAGCGATCTGAAGAAAGCATATGATCTTTTCAACGAGAATAAATGCCCTGCATCCATTGTTTTTCTTTCAAATGGGAAACACCTGGTTAAGCAATAACCTAACGTCTAAATCATTCAACCCTATCGTTTAATTTTCTGGCATTTTTTTTACCTTTGCGCTCGTATCAACCTAACTATTAGTAAATGATAACCACCGATCAGCTGAAGGACTTGGAAAAGCGCTTGCAAGCGCTGAGGAGGCATCTTTGACATTGATGGCAAAACCATTCGTGTTGAAGAGGAGGAACAAAAAACCCAAGACCCTACTTTTTGGGATAATCCAACCGAAGCTGAAAAGCAGCTAAAACTTATCGCCGATATTAAGCAGTGGGTAAAGATCTACAATGAAGCCAAGGGATTCGTTGACGACTTACAGGTGATATTCGATTTCTGCAAGGATGGAGAAGGCAGCGAAGGCGATGTTGAGCAGCAGTACCAGCTTGCTCTGTCGAAAGTTGAGGATGTGGAGATGATGAATATGCTCCGTCACGAGGAGGATCGGTTGGGTGCCATTGTTAAGATAAATTCGGGTGCTGGTGGGCTCGATAGCATGGACTGGGCTGAAATGCTCCTTCGAATGTACCAACGATGGGGGGAGAGGAACAGCTATGAAACCAGAATAATTGACATTCTTCGCGACGATGAAGCTGGCATAAAATCGGCTACCATTGAGTTCATTGGCGAAATGGCCTATGGCTTCCTTAAAGGGGAAAACGGGGTTCACCGACTGGTAAGGCTTTCGCCTTTCAACGCCAATGCAAAGCGTCATACTTCCTTCGCTTCGGTTTTTGTTGCCCCAGCCATCGACGAAACCATTCATATTACCATTAATCCTGCCGATATTAAATGGGATACCTATCGTTCTTCCGGGGCAGGTGGGCAAAATGTGAACAAGGTTGAAACTGGTGTCAGGTTACATCATATCCCAACAGGTATTGTTGTGGAGAACACCGAAACCCGTTCGCAGCATAATAACCGTGATAATGCCATGCGCCTGCTAAAGGCTCACTTATACGAATTGGAACTTCGAAAACGAAAGGAAAAACAGGCCGAGGTGGAGGGTAAAAAATTGAGCATTGAGTGGGGCTCACAAATCCGCAACTATGTCCTTCATCCATATAAACTGGTTAAGGACGTACGAACCAATTACGAAACTTCAAACGTTCAGGATGTGCTTGACGGTGAACTTACCGATTTTATCAAGGCTTACCTAATGCAATACGGAGGAGATTACTAGACTGCCGCAATATTTTCAATAAAACAACTCGCGTACGTTAAACAATTCACAAAATTGATTGTTAACGCATTATTATTTTTCAGAATAGTGTCGAATAACATGGTTTACAAAAATAAAATACTTGATTTTCTGTGTTTTGACTTTTTTTAAAAAAAAAATTGTTAAAAAAAACCCGATAATAATTTGTCTATATGCTGAAACACACGTAATTTCGGCGACAAAATAAATAATGTTAAACTAAAACTTAAACCTTAAAAAATGATTGGAAACCCGTTATTTTGGTTGGTCCCAGTAGCCTCATTGCTTGCATTAGGTTTTGCATGGAGGTTCTTTGCCCAAATGATGAAGGCAGATGAAGGGACAGATACTATGAAAAAAATTGCTGCTCACGTACGTAAAGGTGCAAACGCATACCTTAGGCAGCAGTATAAAATTGTTATCATCGTTTTCCTAGTAATAACTGTTATCTTCTCCTTTCTGGCTTATGGATTAGGAGTCCAAAATCCATGGGTTCCATTCGCCTTCATTACAGGGGGTACCTTCTCTGGTTTGGCTGGTTTCTTTGGGATGAGAGCCGCTACATTTGCTTCGGCTCGCGTAGCCAATGCATGCCGCAATTCACTCGACTCTGGTCTCCGTTTAGCTTTTCGCAGTGGGGCGGTTATGGGTTTAGTGGTTGTGGGCCTTGTTCTTCTCGATATTTCTATCTGGTTCATTGTGCTTAACTATTTCATTCCTGAGATGGCCGGTGGTTATAAATTGATGACCATTAGTGCGGTGATGCTTACCTTCGGTATGGGGGCTTCCACGCAAGCACTATTTGCCCGCGTGGGAGGTGGCATTTACACAAAAGCTGCCGATGTTGGAGCCGACCTCGTAGGAAAAATTGAAGCCAATATCCCAGAGGATGATCCACGAAACCCAGCAACTATAGCCGATAACGTAGGAGACAATGTGGGCGATGTGGCTGGTATGGGTGCCGACCTCTTCGAATCATTTGCCGCATCTATACTTGCTTCTGCCCTTCTTGGAGCAGCCGCATTCATCAATAATCCCGATCTACAGAATAATGCTGTAATTGCCCCTATGCTAATTGCTGCTGTGGGTACAATCCTCTCCATATTAGGGGTTTTCCTTGTTCGTACTAAGGAAGGAGCCACACAGAAACAGTTACTGAAATCCCTTGGTTTTGGTGTAAATATTAGTGCTGTTCTGATAGTAATCGCATCGTTCTTCATTCTTAAGTTATTAGGATTACCCATGGGTATTTGGGGATCAATAATCGTTGGTCTTGCATCGGGTATTGCCATTGGTCAATCCACCGAATACTTTACAGCATCGGCATATCGTCCAACTCAAAAGATTGCCGAATCCAGCTCTACAGGACCCGCTACAGTAATTATTAGCGGGGTTGGCACAGGATTGGTATCTGCAGCTATTCCACTCGGAATAATAGTAGTTGCAATTACTTTAGCTTTCGGTTTTGCTACTGGATTTAAATTCGATGCTACGAGTTTAAACTTTGGCCTTTACGGAATTGGCATTGCTGCCGTTGGGATGCTATCAACTCTGGGCATCACCCTAGCAACCGATGCATACGGACCCATTGCCGATAATGCTGGCGGAAACGCCGAAATGAGCCACTTGGGTCCTGAAGTTCGCAAACGCACCGATGCCCTTGATGCACTTGGAAATACCACCGCTGCAACCGGCAAAGGATTCGCCATAGGAAGTGCTGCCCTAACAGCATTGGCTCTGCTCGCATCATACTTTGAGGAGATCCGGATGATGTACGTTAAATTCCTCGATAAGCCCAACGAACTTATTAATGGTGTTCCTGCTATTAAGGCAGAGTTCATTGACTTTGTTCAACACTATAACCTTAATTTAATGAACCCCATGGTAATTGTGGGTGTTTTCATCGGCGTTATGGCGGTGTTCCTTTTCAGCGGGATGACCATGAACGCTGTAGGGCGTGCTGCGCAGAAAATGGTTGATGAGGTTCGCCGTCAGTTCAAAACCATACCTGGCATTATGGAGGGAACTGCCGAGCCCGACTACGCTCGTTGCGTTGAAATTTCAACAAAAGGTGCTCAGAAAGAAATGCTTACCCCTTCATTAATCGCTCTCCTTATTCCGGTTGTTGTTGGCTTGGTTTTCGGTGTTCCCGGAATTGCGGGACTCCTACTTGGAACTATTTCCAGTGGCTTTGCATTGGCAATTTTCATGGCCAATGCAGGTGGTGCTTGGGATAACGCTAAGAAGTTTGTAGAGGAAGGTCATTTGGGTGGAAAAGGTTCCGATGCTCACAAGGCAACTGTTATTGGTGATACTGTAGGCGATCCCTTTAAGGACACCTCCGGGCCTAGCCTTAACATTCTCATTAAACTTATGGTTATGGCTTCAGTTGTTACAGTTGGCGTTGCGGTTTCGTACCACATACTATAGCAATAGAAATCATTGAAATTCAAGAGCCGAGTACCCTCGGCTCTTTTTACTTTAAAAAATATTGGCTTTTACTATAGTAATTGCTATTCAATGTTAATGCCTATTACCAGAATATCGTCAACCTGATCATTTGCTCCCTGCCACTTATCCAGAGTATCTTCTAGTATCTTTTGTTGCTCGGGCATTGGTTTGCCATTAACACTTATCAGTAGTTCTTTGAATGGCTTTGCCATGAATTTTTTACCATCTTCTCCACCAAACTGATCGACATAACCATCAGAAAAAATGTAAATACAATCTTCTGATTTAACGTCAATTTCGTGTAAAGTAAATGTCACTTCTTTAATATGAGCACCCACTGGCATTTTATCGCCCTTAAATTCTGTCAAATCCCCTTTTCTAACCAAGTACATAGGGTTGTAGGCTCCAGCAAATTGAACTTTTTTTGCTTGAATATCAAAAACGCAGACGGCAATATCCATTCCATCGCGCGTTTCAGTATCGCTGAAGGTTTGCTTGAAGTTGAATTTTATTTTATGCCGTAACTCATTAAGAATGAGATCAGGTTGTGTAACTTCTGCAACATTTACTATGTCGTTTAAAAATGATATCCCCATCATACTCATAAATGCACCGGGGACACCATGTCCGGTACAATCGGATGCCGCTACCAATACCTTTCCATCTTTCTCTGCCATCCAGTAAAAATCACCACTCACAATATCACGTGGCCGAAACAATAAAAAATAGTTGCCAACCAAACTTTTGATCATTTCTTTCGATGGCATTACAGCCGATTGGATTCTGCGTGCATAGGTGATGCTTTTCGTTATCTCGTCGTTCTGCTTGAAAATTTGATCTCGCTGAATCCCTATTTCATCACGCTGAGCTTCTATCTCTTCCTTCTGCTGTAGAATTTCTTCGTTATACCTCGCTAAATCGTCGCGTTGATTTTTAAGTACTTCTTTTTGCTCCTCAATAGTCTTGGTTCGCTCCTTAACCTTCTGTTCAAGAATTTCCTTCTCCCGCTTCAGATTTCGCTCCCTAAGTTTAACGGTTAGGATAAACAGCAGGATTACAACTATTAAGCAAATTGCATAGAACCAAAGTGTCTGCCAAAATGGAGGCTTGATTCCAAACGATAAGCTAATGGTTTCGCTTGTATTCCCAAGTATATCTTTAGCTCTAATGCTAATGGTATAATTTCCTGAAGGGAAATAAGGAAAATCAAGCACAGGATCACTTGACCATTCGGACCATCGATCTGTTAATCCAGAAATCTGATATTGAAACTGTATTGATCCTTCTTTTAAGTATGAAGGAGCACTTATCTTAATTAGAAGAGAATTGTTTGCGTAATCCAACTCTATATCGTTTGGATCAAGTTTTACTCCATGTTTACCTATTATTCCCTTAAGAAAAAGGCTTATTCTCCGCTCTGTAGCATGAGATTGTTCGGGTGGTATTCTGAATAGCTGATTGTATGCATTGACGATCAACATCTCCCCGTTGTCGGATAAGTAAATATGGTTTGGATTATCGAGAAGGCTTAGGAATTGGCTCTCTGAAAAAGTTTCCTTTTCATTTGCCGATAGGTAGTTCCAGATACTCTTCTTGTTTATCCAAGTAACCCCCTCCTGAAAAAAATGTACTCCTATTGTGTTATCCATTTCAATGGAATCATCAACGGTTAACTCTTTGTTATCAGGATTAAAATCAAAAATTCTGTTTGAAGTGAATACTTTTACCTGACCCCTTATCCATCGTACAACAGGAGATCCGTATTCTGTTCCAGGAACAGGAACAACAGTGCTTTGAAACTTACCATTTCCCAATCCTGATATGAAAACAACATCAAACTCGGTAGAGGCAATAAAGTTGTTGTTATCTATTCCTAGTATGCTGATTACCATCTGATTTTCTAAAGTTATCAGATTTGTAAGCACCCATCTGCTTCCTCTTTTACTGGCTATGTAAGCTCCATTATCTGTTCCAATTAGAAGGTTGTCCTTATTAAGTCGATCTACCTCAATAAAAATGATATTTAGATCAGGGAAGATTCTCGAAGCTATTTCATCTTGAACTTCATAAAGGCCAAGGTTAGTTGCTGCATAGAGGATTCCACTGTGCCTGATAAGGTGTCGAACTTTACCCTGAATACCAGCGATCTGTTTAAAGGAATGGCTTACTGATTGTAATTCATAAATTCTTCTTTTTACGGTGGGTATTTCAGCCTCCTCAAGTGAAACACTAACCTGAGTAGTTTTCCTTTCATCAACAGTTCCCTCTGTTATGTCATCAGATTGCCTTGAAAATAAACGGGAAATAAAACTCTTTTTCTTTTCCTCAACAGTTTGATCAACTTGAGGTTGTGCTTCGATACGAGGTTCTGATTTTTTTTCTTCGGGTTTACTTTTCTTCTTTACAACAATATCTTTCGCTTTATAGTCTCTGATTTCAGCTAAATAAAAAAGACCTTCACTACATCCAACGAAAATTCTATCGTTATGCTCAATGCAAGATAGTATACTTCCTTTCAAGCCTGGATAATAATTGTAGGACTTGATGGGTAATCTCATATCTGCGCGAGTAATACCCATACCATGCGAGATCCAAAGGCCTCCATCTCTATCCATTCCTAGAGAATATACCTCATCGTCAGTTAATCCATTGAAGTAGTTTAAAACATTTCTAGTAGAACCATCTTTTGAGTTAACCAACAACAGCCCACCATTATGGGTAGAAAGGGCAAAGGTTGAGTCATTAACCGATTTTCCTCCATTCAAAATACTTGCATTGATGTAATTCTGATCCTTTATGGTAAAGGGGTTAAGCTTATTGCCATCAAATCGATACAATTTATTTGCGGTAGAACCGAAAAAAGCATGCTCGCCATGTATAAACGAAAAGACCATATCTTCCTTCATGGGTAATCCTGTGAGCATCTCGTAGCCGCCATCAGACTTATTCAGATAAACAAGTGCCCTGTTTTTAACATGATACATTTCCTCATTTAGCTGAAAAAAATCGGAGATAAAAACTTCAGGGCGAGTTTCATTATAAAGGGTATCAATGGATATTTCACCTCCAGTATTGATTCTACAAATGGTTAAAGGAGATACAACCAGCAATCCATTGGAAATTTTATTGAACTTGTAAAAAAAATTATTCCCGCTAGCTTCCAGAATTAAATGCTGCTCTAAGGTTCCTTCCTGAGTAGGATTCAAGTAGCCTATGCCCCTATCGGTACAAAAAAACAGTTTCTCTGAAAAAGCAATGGCAATAGGTCTCCCTGAAATTCCAAGATTTTCCCATTGTAACCCGTCAAAAGAGAATACTCCCTTACGGTTTAGGATATACATTAATCCATTTTCACCCTGCTCAAAACCCCAATTTTGATTACTGATTCCTGAAGGAAGTTTAAAATGGGTAAGGTAGGGATTGCCATCCTGTGAAAAGGCTTGCTGTACAGACAAACTCAGCAAAGCAAACACCACAAAGGCTAATGCTTTGAATAAATATCGCTTCATACTATTGGTGGTTAATAAATAGGAAAGTTACAATAAATACTTTACGAAAATTCTAATTTTATCTTTTTTTTGCCGTATAGCAAATCTCTATTCCACACCCTCATATTTGCATTTCATCAGATCATTAATGCTCCAGTTAAAACTCTAACAAAAATTGAAAAGGTAACTCAGTAATTTAAAAATACTTGAAAATATAGGACTTTTTGATCTTCTACAAAAATGATTGGCATCAATAACTTTTTTTAACTGACCATAGCCACTGCTTCTACATTGTTTTGTCTTCAATCGCCAGCGGCAATGGTTACAGTTGTTGGAGTTCTTGTTGAAGTTCCTGTAATGCTTTCTTTAATTTGGTTTGCTAACAAACAAAGTTTAAAAATTATATAATATACTTCAAAATACTTATCAATTATTCATTTTTACTAACCATTTATCGAATTAATGTTAGCTATATTTTTGATGATATGAAGAAATTGTTTTTGGAAAACAGATGAAAAATGTTTTTTTCTAGATTAAAAAAAATTGTCATTTATCAAATAGCGAAACCATTTAATCAAATATAACTTGCTCACATTCTAATTAATTGTATATTTGATTTATTGCAATCATATATTAAAATACAAGACAATTAATTTTAAAAAATTTGTGAGGTGAATTAATTTCTGAAAATTGCTTTACAGGTATGCAAAATAAAAATGATAAAGCAAAAATAAAAGCTGAGCAAGAAAAGGAACTCCCATTTTGGATGAAGAGGTATGCTAATGCCAACTTCATTACCGAACAAAGGGTTAGGTTTGCATTTTATTTAAGCATAACTCTTATTATTGTTATGATTGCTCTTATTATATTTACAATTTACAATCAAATCAAAAATCCTATTTATGAGAGTATTCATTACCCAACAATAGCCCCTCTGCTCTCCGTTTTAATAGTCTTTATAATTAGCACCTTCTTCCTTATCAATGGTCACTATACAGTCGCTTCGAATGTAATTTTGATTTCAGCATTAGCCGCTGTTTGGTTTGTAATGTGGGTTGATGAAAATGTTGGCTTACCGCGCTTAAATACTATTACTTACATTGTTGCAGCTCTTTCAATGGCACCTTTGCTTATTGGTAAGAAAAATTACCTAATCCTTGTTTACACTGGAGTAAATTTGCTACTGCTTTTCTTTTTTCTTCATATTACCAGAAGCGAACTGGGAATTTCTGATGCTGATCTTAGAGACTACATATTAGATTCAACTATCCCCATGCTATTTGTTGGACTTGTTGGATTCAGCGTTTTTACAATTAATAGGAATGCACATAACCTAGCAGAAGAAGAGATTAAGGAGCGCAAAGAGGCAGAATTGGCTCTTTCCCAAAGCGAAAGAAAGTTTCGCGACATGACAGAATTGCTTCCACAAACAGTTTTTGAATCGGACTTAGAAGGGAATTTAAAGTATGTCAATAAATTGGGCTTAAATCTTTTTGGTTTTACTGAGGATGAAATTTTTAAGGGTATTAATTTTATTGCCTACATTCTTGAAAAAGATGAAATAAAAAAAAACATTCAAACGCTTCTTAAAGAAAACATCAGCAAGGGCAATATTTACACTGCCTTAAATAAAGATGGTAAACAAATACCAATCCAAATTTATTCGAGCTTAATAAAAGAAGGGCAAAAACCTGTTGGGATAAGAGGTATTGCTGTTGATATTACAGAGAGTATTGAGGCTGAAAAAGTAATCCGGCAAAGTCAAGAACTATTTCAATCACTGCTCGAGTCAATTCCAAATCCCGTTTTCCTTTCCGATATGGACGGACGATACTTGCTTGTCAACAAAGCATTTTCCAAGGAAATTGGTCTTCCTCCAGAAATGATTGTTGGTAACACCTCATATGATATAGGTTTTAGCATAGATGAAAAAAGTCAAGAATTCATCATAAGTGAACTCGCAAAAAAAGGATTTGTTGAAAACTATGAGTCGATTGTAATTGATAAAAACGGAAATAAAATTGACACACTATATTTTAGCAGAACTATTGATCTCAATAATGAAAAAGGAATTCTTAGTTCTTTAATCAACATAACAGAAAAGAAGAATGTTGAAAGGGAACTTGAAAAGTACAGGAATCATTTAGAGATTTTAGTTAAAGAACGTACTGATGAATTACAGGTAACCAATGAGGAACTTTCGGCAACCAATGAGGAGCTTTCGGCAACCAATGAGGAATTATACCATCAACGTGAAGAACTTGGTACAACCCTTGATAACCTAAAAAAAACACAAAAACAGCTTATTCAAAGTGAAAAGATGGCTTCGCTTGGAATACTATCGGCTGGCGTTGCCCACGAAATAAATAATCCCCTAAATTTTATTAGCGGTGGCATTTCTGGTATTGAAAAATATATTAAAGAAAATTTAAGGGAACACGAAGAGCACCTCTCCTCCCTATTCAATGCCATCGACGAAGGTGTTAATAGAGTATCAATGATTGTGAATAGCTTAAACCGTTTCAGCAGGCAAACCGATGCGACCAATGAGCACTGCAAGATTCACTCAGTTATTGATGATTGCTTGGTTATACTATATAACCAAATCAAAAACCGGGTTCAGGTAGTAAAGAATTATACCGATCAACCCTTTTGGCTTTACTGTAATACTGGAAAATTAAACCAGGCAGTTCTTAACATTTTAACCAATGCCGCTCAGGCAATAGAGGGGAATGGGATGATAACCATTTCAACGAAACTCAATGACGAATACCTTGAACTTACAATAACCGATACTGGCAAAGGAATAAGTAATGATGCTTTGAATAAAATTTTCGATCCTTTCTTCACCACAAAAGATCCAGGCAAAGGAACTGGATTGGGTCTCTCCATTACCTATGAAATAATTAAGGATATGAATGGAACCATTGATTACCATTCAGAAGAAGGGCTTGGCACCACAGTTAAAGTTCTGCTTCCTGTGAAAATTAATATTTCTGAATAATCTCTTTTCCTCTTTCTTTCAATTATTTTTTTAATATTTTTTTATGAAAAAAAAGCCCCATTTGTATCACATATACAAAGGCTTTTTCGTTTAATAAAATAAGAAGCCTCATTAGTATTAACCCAAAAACTTAATGCAATGAGAACAAAAAGTAAAAAATCAGATCTTGAAGGGAAAAAAATTCTCTTCTTTGAAGTTGGGTTGGTTATTGCACTTTGCATTACACTAACCGCCTTCGAATGGAATTCAACCAGGGATTTAAAAATTTTTTCTCCAAATGCTAACATGGTAGAAATCCCCGTTGAAGTAATCCCCATAACAAAACCCGATGAATTAACACCCCCTCCTCCCCCAAAATTTAAGGTTCCTGAGGTCATTGTAATACACGACAACACTGTTGATATTACTGAAAACACTGATATCTTTGCTGAGCCCAATGATGATATTCTAAAGGATATCAAATTTTTAATTGATGACGAGCCTGATTTTGATGAACCTATTCCATTTCTGCAAATTGAACAAAGACCTACCTTTATGGGAGGCGACCATAATTCATTTACTCTTTGGGTTGCTAATAATCTTAAATACCCCGAAGAAGCTGCACGGAATGGTATACAGGGAAGGGTTTATCTAAAGTTTATGATTGATTTTGATGGTTCAGTAAAGAATGTTGAGATTTTATCAGGAACTGATCGGTTGCTAATGGAGGAAGCCAGAAGGGTTGTTTCATCCTCTCCGGCATGGACTCCGGGTATGCAAAGAGGAAAGCCTGCTCAAGTAACATTTACCTTTCCTGTTACATTTAGATTGCAATAAACTTCGCTCAATAATTTGCTGAAACGTGGAAAAGTCAGTGGAAATTTCGCTGGCTTTTTATTTTAACATGAAAAGGGTATTCCCTTTCGGGCATTTTACCTAAATTTGAAGCAGGGAAAACATATGAAGAAAAAAAGCAAACCAGAGCCTACCGAAAATCCTCTAAGTAAAATAAAACTTAGCAGAGCCATATACCCAACAATTATTGGGTTTGGTGTAGTTTTATTTATTTTCTACAGAGAATTCAATCCACAGGTATTCACATACATAAGCATGGCAAAATGGAGTTTTCTCTGGTTTGTTGTAGCAATAGCTCTGATGGCTTTCCGTGATATTGGCTATATTATCAGATTACTTATACTATCAGAAAAAAGACTCTCCTTTCGCCAAGCTTTTAGGATTATCATGCTTTGGGAATTCACTTCAGCAATCACTCCGTCTGCCATTGGGGGAACCAGTGTGGCAATTCTTTACGTTAACAAGGAAGGTATCAGTTTAGGAAGGAGTTCTGCTATTGTTATGGCTAGCTCTTTGCTGGATGAGCTATACTTTATCATCATGTTTCCGCTTTTACTCATCTTTGTAAAGCATAAAGTACTTTTTGGTCTTGGAGGTTTGGATGGGGAAATTTCTTTTGCCAACGAACTTTTCACATTCGCTCTTGTAGGTTATAGCTTAAAACTTCTTTACGTAATTGTCATAAGCTACGGATTATTTATTAATCCCCGGGGAATGAAGTGGTTACTCTTGATGATATTCAAACTTCCCATCTTAAGACGCTGGAAGCATGGTGCTAACGATGTAGGTACAGAAATCATTGAAAACTCCATAGAGTTTAAAGCAAAATCTTTTTCTTTTTGGTTTAAGTCCTTTATTGCAACTGCCCTATCATGGACATCACGCTACTGGGTAGTCAACGCACTTCTACTAGCGTTCTTCAATGTTTCTGATCACTTACTAATTTTTGCACGGCAATTGGTAATGTGGATCATGATGCTGGTGAGTCCAACACCCGGGGGAAGCGGTTTTGCAGAATTCGTGTTTACTAGATATTTAGGAGAATTTATTCCTGTGGATGCTTTAATCCTTGGTACTGTAGCGATAGCGATGGCTCTGGTTTGGAGACTTGCAACCTACTACCCCTACCTATTAATTGGTGCTTATATTTTCCCTCGCTGGATTAAAACTAAGTTTATGGGAAATGATTCAATAGCAGAATAAAAATTATACTTTATCCTTAATAAAACGAATCAAAGATTCGAAAATTAACCTACCATCAGTATTTCCTAATTCATCATCTGCAGCTCTTTCGGGGTGAGGCATCATGCCATACACGTTAAAATTATCGTTGCATACTCCGGCAATATTCTCTAATGATCCGTTAGGATTCACGACTTCTGAGATCAGTCCATCCTCGTTGCAGTAACGAAATAATATTTGTCCATTGATTCTCATGCTGGCTAAACTCTCCTTGTCTGCATAGTAACGACCCTCTCCGTGTGCAATTGGTATTCTTAATGGTCTATCTTTTTCAAGGAAGGCGGTTAGTGCCGATGATTTGCTATCGGGTATGAGGTAAACATTCTTGCACTCAAACTTTTGGGTATTATTGTGCAGAAGTGCCCCAGGAAGCAACCCTGCCTCGCAAAGTATTTGGAAACCATTGCAAACACCAAAAACATATCCTCCCGAGTTGGCAAATTCAACAACCTTCTCCATGATAGGAGAAAATCGAGCTAATGCGCCTGAACGGAGGTAATCACCATATGAAAACCCACCGGGTAATACAACTACATCAACATTATGTAGATCTGTATCTTTATGCCACATTTCAACGACCTCTTGATCCATGATGTTACGCAGTACATAAATCATGTCGTGATCGCAATTTGAACCCGGAAAAATTACTACACCAAACTTCATAAAACGGCTGAATTTTATTCGTTCAAAGATAGATAAAAATACTTTTAGCCATTAAAGGTTGATATAAATATTAAAAAACCCTTTCAGTTACTTGTCTATGCGATTGATTGTGTCGCACTTAATTATATTACTTGTGTCATATAATTACTTTTTCAGCAAAAACTACTCTATTTATTAATAGGCTGAATAACATATTCTAAAATCTAATAAAAGTGTTTTTAGATCAGAGCAATGAACTATTTTTGCGCCCATATTTTTCAATCATGTCAGCCAGAAGGACTCTTACAATATTTTTCTTTTTGATTATTTTTAAAATCTCAGCTATCGCTGAGTCAGGATCAATTGTTGCAAAACCTATGGTTGAGCCTCCCGAAAAGATACCGCCTGCCTCCGATACTCTCAACTTTGAATTTTCTGCAGCATTTCAATCTCGTCATGTATGGAGAGGAACGCTAACTTGCAAGGCATGGAACATACAGCCCACTTTTAATGTCAGCAGAAAAAACTTTTTGATAGGAACTTGGGCAGCATATACAATCGACAACAGCTATGCAGAGTTCGATCTCTACCTTTCATATACAGTTGGCTCATTCAGCGTTGCCATTTTAGACTACTTTTGTCCAGATGAAAACCAACAATTTAATCGTCTATTCGATTTCAAACAACCAACAACAAAACACACCATTGATGCTATTCTGACTTTCAACGGAACTAATAACTTTCCCCTTCAAATTATGGCATCAACTCTTATCTATGGAGATGATTTAGAACCTAACAGCGGAAAAAATTATTTTTCAACATATGTTGAAGCAAACTATTCATTGGAAAGAACTCCAATTCAGAGATTCGACTTTTTTATTGGTGTTACTCCCTACAAAGGATACTATGCAAATTCGTTTAACATTGTTAACGCGGGATTTTCAATAGAGCAAAATTTGATTATTACCGAAAATTTTCAAATTCCTGTTTTTGGCAAACTTCATTTAAACCCTTTCAAGGAAAGTATTCATTTTGTATTTGGACTTTCCATTAATGTTTAAATAAACATAATCCTTCTTTATAAAATGCCTTGTTTTTGTGCACTTTAATTACATTCGCCCCAATGTATCATTGATATTATTTTAAAAGGAAATTCTTAATGATTTTAAAACCCATAAAATAGTTAGATTATCTTTGCAGATTAGCAAAGTATTTATATTTTTAGCAAGTAAAAAGTAATCTATAATTCACAAAGAATACTTTTTTAGTAATCGAATTTGTAAAATGCCCTGTTTGTAACCACTGGATACAAAAGTATATCCGAGGTTTAACAATATTTTTTTATGGTAATAACAGATCAAGATCTGCAGTATTTTGTTTCTGCTTTAAAGAATTCATCGAAGTACGATCTTAGTGAGTATTCCGATAAGTCATTGAAGCGAAGGCTGCAAAAAGTCCTTACAGACTTTAATCTTGACATGGCGGGTCTAATATCATCCATTAAAAACTACCCTGTATTTGCCGAAAATATTGTTAAAGAAATTACTGTAAACACTACTGAGCTATTCCGAGACCCTCCCGTTTGGCACATGCTTCGATCGAGAATACTTCCTCGCTTTAAAAACAACACTAACATAAACATATGGCACGCAGGATGTTCAACTGGTCAGGAAGTATACTCCATGATGATCCTATTGAACGAAATGGGCATGTTCGAAAAAGCAAAAATATTTGCTTCTGATCTTAATACTGATGTTCTGGAGGATGCAAAAAAAGGGGTTTACAAGTTCCGTTTCAACATAGGTTACCTTGATAATTTCGATAAAGTTATTAAGCAAAACCCCCTTAATTACGAAGAGTTCAATGATGTTCCTTACGAAAAGTACTTTGATATAGATAAGGTTAAGGATACGATTATTATGAAAAAATTTCTTTCAGAAAAGCCAATATTCCGAAAACACGATTTGGTCCAAGATGGGAATCTTTTCTTCGCAAAATTCGATTTAATACTATGTAGAAATGTAATTATTTACTTCAATTACTCACTTCAAAACAAGGTTTTTGAACTTTTTCATTCAAATCTGTATAGTAAAGGCGTCCTTTTATTGGGAATGCACGAAACAATTTTAGGCCCTTGGGCTGCTAAGTTTGAGAAAATGGGGCAAGCCTACATTAAAAAATAGTGAATACTAAAGCACAAAGATGAAACATGAGGTTATTTAGTAAAATAAGCATTAAACTTAAAATAAAAGTCGTAGTAGCTTTACTTCTGCTTTTCCTTTTTGCAATATCTGCAATAACCATTTATTATATTTCAAGGAAGCGCTTGATGGAAAATACTCACCAAAAAATGAATGTTTATCTTGAAAAGTTATCTCAAATAATTGACATTAAATCAGACAATTCCTTTGATTTTTTTGCATACAATGACCTGAAGCCCTTTTTTAATCAACCTGCTTTCTACTCTTCCGACTATCCCTTTCTGGTTGACCTTTCGGGAAACTTAATTATTCATCTTTACAAAGAAAGTCAACGCTATCCTCGCGAATTGCTCAATAAAATGATTTCTGAACCTCAGAAAAAGGGCTATTTTGATGTTATGGAGTATCGGAACAACAAGGAGTTAAAAATGAGGGTGTATTTCCACCGAGTTGAAAATTTAAATGCTTTCATTGGAATTCCTGTTGATCTAAGTGAAGTAACGCACGATTTAAGAAGAAATTCTCTACTCGCCGTCTTGTTTGTTTTTATGGGGACATTGATCATCCTTGTGTTTACGAATATTGCTCTATCTCCAGCTTTGAAAACAATTGAATTGATTAACAATGTCATCAAAAAAATGGGAAACGGTGAAATTGGACAACCCATTTCTTATGATTCAACCAATGAGATTGGACAAATTGTGAATTCTCTTAACTCTCTAATCTCAGTTATCGAGAGAAATGCCACGTTTGCTGATGAAATTTGTCATAATAAACTCGATTCCGACTTTAAACCCTTAGGCCCTAATGATAGGCTTGGCAATGCCCTTATTAATTTACAAGAAAGTTTAAAAACTACTTCAATTGAACAAGCCAAAAGAAAAGAGGAAGATGATCGCCGAATATGGATTAATACGGGACTGGCAATGTTTGGTGATATACTTAGGCAAAATAATAATAACCTTCAACTTCTATCCGATAGCATTACACAAAACCTTATCAACTATCTAGATGCTAATCAGGGTGGACTTTTCATTCTAAATGATGAAAATCAGGAAGTACCGCATCTTGATTTGCTATCAGCATTTGCATTCAACAGAAAAAAATCGAAAAAGAAAACTATACACTTGGGAGAAGGCTTGGTTGGCAATTGCGCTATTGAAAAACATACGATTTACCTTAAGGAAATTCCAGAAGACTATATTGAAATCACGTCGGGTTTAGGCGATTCGCCTCCTCGAACCCTCTTAATTGTTCCTCTCAAAGTTGAAGATAAAGTATTTGGTGTTATTGAGATTTCCTCATTCCACGAATTTTTGCCTCATGAGGTAGAGTTTGTTGAGAAAATTGGAGAAAGCATAGCATCAACGCTATCTGCAGTTAAAAATAATATCCGCACCAATGAACTTTTAGAACAATCACAACAGCAAAAAGAAGAAATGCTTGCCCAAGAAGAGGAAATGCGCCAAAACATGGAGGAAATGCAAGCAACTCAAGAAGAGATGGCAAGAAAAACATTGGAAATGGAAGGAATGACTTCTGCGATAAACGAATCCCTCCTTTTTGGGGAACTTACTGAAAATGGATCATTTATAATTGGCAATTCTAACCTTTTAAACACGTTGGGCTATAGTAAAATTGAACTTGAAGGTAAAACCATTTTAGATTTCATTCACCTTAATGACTCTATTACTTTCAAAACCATTTGGAATGATACTAAAATGGGAACCCCATTTAAGGGTACGCTTAAATGGATCAATAGACAGCAAGAAGAAATTTTTATCTTATGTAGCATTACACCATCGTTTGATGAATATGGAAATTTATATAAAATATTTTTGCTTGGACAGGATGTAACACAATCTAAATTACTTGAAATAAAAGCACAGAAGCAAGCCGAAGAAATTGAGGCGAGTCTACAAGAAATTCAACTCGAACAGGAGTTGTCACAACAAAGAGAGGAGGAAATGAAAGCCCTTCTCCAAGCATTAGATTCAACTTGCTTAGTTACCGAAGTTGATCCCGATGGCAGGATTAAGTTCATAAACAATAAGAATGTTGAAACTCTTGGAGATAGTAAGCAAGAAATTGAAGAAAAATTTCATTATGAAATTGATTTTCAAGCGAAAGCATATCCAGACCTGTATAAAGCATTTTGGAGTGATCTCCTAAATGGGATTCCAAGACAAAGAGATTTCTCGTTAAATGTCAATGAGAAAACTGTTTGGATTTCGGAATACTATACTCCAATAATGGATTCCTCTGGTAATGTTGCTAAAATCATTATTATCGGGATTGATGTTACTAGAAGTAAGGAAACAGAATTAATGCTTATAAAACAAATCGATGATTTAAAACAAATTTTAAAAAATAGCAATATATCAACCAAAGAGCAATAATGTTACGTTACGAAATTGGCATAGTGGAAACAAGAAATGTGATCAAGGCGATCCTTGATATGTATGGATATGACTTTCGGGATTACGCCCTCACATCATTTAAACGCAGGCTGGAAGATACAATCACTGCCTACGGCTTGAAGGATGCCGATGGACTTATATCTCGAATTCAGAATAACAAAGGCTTTCTCGATCATTTTCTTAAGGATATAAACCCCGAAACCACAGAGATGTTCCGCGATCCCTCATTGTGGAGATCGCTTAGAGAGGAAATATTACCAGATATTGTTCGCAGCACAAGTAAACCTAAAATTTGGGTGGGTGCTTTAGATTCAGGGGAGGAACTCTATTCTCTATGTATCGTTTTGAAAGAGATAGATTTATTGGATAAATTTAATATCTACTCTTCCTATATTAGCGAAGAAACCGTAAAAAAGATTAAAGGAGGTAAAATTGAGCCTAAACAGCACGAGGCTAATGATGCTAATTATCAACGCAGTAATGGTGTTAAACGATACTCCGACTATTTCCCTCAAGGAATTGGAACAGTAATGTCAACATTTAATGTTGATCTAATTGATGGGGTTACATTTGTTAAACAAGACTCTGTATTCAGTAATCCACCAAGTAGTTTAAAGTTAGTCCTATTTCGAAATCAAATCATTTACTTTAATCAAATTCTTCAGGATAAAGTATTAAACAAAATTCAAGATGCTTTGGTCCCCGGTGGTTATCTAGTTCTGGGTGTTAAAGAATCTTTGGAAAATACAAATGCAAACAATAAATTTACCGTGACAAATGATGCGGAAAAGATTTACAAGAAAAAGACAGGATAGTTTAAAATGTACAAAGCAGTTATTATAGGCGGTTCAGCAGGTAGTTTTCAGGTAATAACCCGAATTCTAAATTCTTTACCTGCCAACTTCCCTCTTCCCTTGCTCCTTTGCCTTCATAGGCTAAAGCATGTGCGTAGCGGGTTTGTTGAAGCCCTATCTATTAAGTCATCAATACCAGTAATTGAGCCATATGATAAGGATCAGATCAAACCAGGTAAAGCATATTTAGCACCAGCAAACTATCACATGTTCATCGAGTTAGGCAATCGTATCGCATTGTCTACGGAAGGTCCTTTGAACCATTCACGTCCTTCAATCGACCTTTCGTTCATAACTGCTGCTCAAGTATATCGTGAAAAATTAATTGGGATCATACTCTCTGGAGCTAACAAAGATGGAGCCTATGGGCTCAAGAAAATTAATGATTTTGGTGGTGTAACAATTGTTCAGGACCCCAATGAATGTCAAGTAAAAACAATGACAGAATCATCACTACAACTCACAAAGGTCGATCATATTTATAGCACAAATGAAATAATTAGATATTTGCAAAAAATAAAAATTTAAATGTTAGCCCATGAAATACTTCCCTCATAGCTCTAGATTAGTTTACGGCATCTTTATGCTCCTTATCGTTATGAGTTTTTTAGGCGCATTCTTCTCAATGCACAATGCTTTAACTTTTTCTGGAGGGAAAGTACCTATGATTGCAATTCTGTTAATAGTTATTTCTGTACTACTTTCACTATACTTTATTCAAATAGTTTATCGCTCTTCTATTGAGGCTAATAGAATTACTCAGCAATTTGAACAGCTTAAAAAAAGCATTCAAGAAAGCAAAAAACAATCTTATACAAACGATGAAAATAATGTCGTAGAAGAAATTGTTGACTATGAAGCAGAATCAAAAGCTTTAATTCCAATCGAATCTTTTGAAAATGAAGAATCTTTCATAGAAAACGTTCTAATCAATCTTTCGAAAAAGATCGATATTGTACAAGGTCTTGTTTACAAAAGAGATGCTAAAACAAAGGCCTTCTCATACCTTGCTGGTTATGCTTACTATACCGAAAGCGAACCGCCAACATTTATTGAAGGAGAAACCCTGCCTGGTCAAGTGGCAAAAAACAAAGAAATTCTTAACCTTAGCGATGTTCCTGATGACTATATAACTATTCTCTCTGGCTTGGGAAAAGGATCTCCAAACCATCTGCTTATTGTTCCCATAATAGATGATACAAGGGACTGCATAGGCATAATTGAACTTGCATCTTTTAAACCCTTTAATTCTCAAATGGTGACCTTGATGGAAAAGCTTGTTTGTAATATTGGAGAACAATTAAAAACTTTTGGATTAAGCTCTCAAGAATAAAATGACAACTCAAAACAAAATATCTGCCGATAGAATGATTAAAACGGTATCTCTTAAGGTGTATTACGCTGCGGCCTTTGGCTTACTTCTTGTTTTGTGCTCATGGATACTTGAATTCACATCGCAGGCAATACCATTTTCTATTAACGGTATTTCAAAAATACATTCTGGAAACCCCACGCTTTGGATTATAGACCTTTTACCCCTTGTTTTTATATACATTGTTCATCTTCAAGAAAAAAGACATAAAGAAAAGGTAAGTTTTCTAGAAAAAGAAATTAAGCAACGTGAAGAGGATACCAATAAGAATGCTCTTTTTGCGAAGACTATTGGTGAAGGAGATTACCATGCCCCTTTTCAAATCAGCGATGAAGATGACATCCTTGGAAAGTCGCTGCTTGTTATGCGCGACAACCTTCTAGAAAACAACAAAAAAGAATCTGAACAAAATTGGATTACAACTGGAAAAGATCAGGTAGCGCATATCTTAAGAATTCACAACAACCTTGAGGAACTTTCATACGAAGTTCTTGTTAAACTGATCAAGTACATCAACTTAATTCAGGGAGCCCTTTACATCTTCGATGAAGACAAAGAAGTGCTTACAAACTTGGCTTCCTATGCATATAATCGAAAAAAGTATGTTAAGCAAGAGTTCAAAATAGGTCAGGGCTTAATTGGGCAATGTGCTTATGAAAAGGACATAATCTACCGTTCTGAGATCCCTGATGATTATGTAACCATTACTTCAGGAATCTTAGGAGATAAAAAGCCCAAGTGCTTACTGCTTGTCCCGCTTATTACTGACGAGAAACTTCAAGGAATTATTGAGTTTGCCTCCCTTGAGGAGCAGATACCCTCTCTTACAATTCGATTCCTTCGCGAAATGGGTGAGATTATAGCTCGCACTATATTCAACCTACGAGTAAACCAAAAAACCGAAAGGTTGCTACTTGAAGCTCAACAAATGACTCAAGAGCTCAAAGAAAATGAGGAGGAATTGCGGCAGAATGCTGAAGAGATGAGGGCTACTCACGAAGAACTCGAAAAATCTAACATAAAACTTGAGGCCAAGATCCAAGAGGTTGAAAATGCGCAAAAACGGCTTCACTCCCTGTTGGAAAATGCTTCAGAGATCATCTCAATCTATAGCAGTAGCCTTAAGCTAACATACATTAGCCCTTCTGTAACAAAGATACTAGGATACACTCCCAAGGAAATGATGAGCGGTAAGGATATCGATCGCCTTACGCGAAAAGGTGAACAAGATCTAAACGACATGTTTCAAAAACTCCTTGATGCTCCAAGGATTCCCATAACAATTCAGTATACTTTTATGAAAAAGGATGGGACTAAGCTTTTCCTTGAGGTAACAGGACGAAACTTACTTGATGATGTAGCTATAAATGGAATAATTCTAAATTCTCAAGATATTACTGAACGTAAAAGAGCCGAGAAAGAAGAACGGATGCGCAGCAAAATGCAAGCTCTTTCAGAAAATTCGCCCGATATGATAATGCGATTAAATACCACAGGGCAATTCTTTTATGCAAATCCAATGGTCGAACAGTATTTGGGTATTCCTACCAAAGAAATCATTAATCAAACCCTTAACTCAATAGAGGTTAACGACATACTGATGGGTTTCCTTAAAGAAACCATTAAAACAATAAAAACAACAAAAACACAAGTAGAAGGTGACCTTACTTTTAATACGATGATGGGAGAGACAATAATGCATATCTCTGCCATTCCCGAATTTAACGAGAATGAATTAGAAACCATTCTCTTTGTCGGACACGATATTACCGATGCCAAGCGCATTGAACTTGAGATACAGGATAAAAACAGAAAAATTACCGAGAGTATCAACTACGCACAACGCATCCAAACCTCCATTCTTCCCAACAACCGTATAATTCGTCAATATCTTCCAAAATCGTTTATATTCTACAAACCACGTGATGTTGTCAGCGGCGACTTCCCCTGGTTCTTTGTGAAGGATGATTTTATTTACATTGCAGCTGTAGATTGCACTGGACACGGAGTCCCTGGCGCACTGCTTTCTTTCATTGGATATTTCACTCTTAATAACGTAGTTGACCACGATATTACATATAGCGCTTCCAAGATTCTTGATCTGCTTCACTATGGTGTACGCAAAACATTAAAGCAGGATCGTCACGATGCGGATGCTCGCGACGGGATGGACATTGCTCTTTGTAAGATAAGCTTAAAGAAAAGAATACTTCATTATTCCGGAGCACACAGACCCCTTTACCTCCTGAGAAATAAAGAGTTACAAGAGCTTAAGGGAGATAGGAAAGCCATTGGAGGAATCCCTCATCCTAAAAAGGAAGAGAACGATTTCACCAATTACCTAATAGAATTGAAGCATGGAGACAAAATATTCTTTTTCTCAGATGGCATGCCCGATCAAGTTGGTGGTGTTGAAAAAAAGAAATATGGTCCAGCTCGCATTCGGGATATAATTATGGAGAACCAAGGCCTGACCATGCCCCAATTTAACGAGTTTTTTGAAAAAGATTTTAACAACTATATGGGTGAAAACAAACAAATTGACGATGTACTATTAATAGGAATTGAATTCTAAGTTGATTTATATAGGTAAATTAATTAATTTTACGGGCTATGGATAAAAAAAATGTCAAAGGATTTCTTGAGTTTGTATACGACTTCTACAAGTCGATGAAAGCTCATGAAATCACCCTCGTATACGAGGGTGAGATAACCCATCAGATTACAAAGGCATTTACATCCCTCACCGAATCCAATATGGCAAAGGAAGAGGAGTCGAACACCGTTCAAAAAAAGGTGTTCCATGTAATGGTTGAATGCTTACAGAACATAAGCAAACATGCCGATAGCTTTGGATCCGATGATTTCCTGTTTGCAGGAAGAGGTATTTTTATGGTAAGCAAGGCTGATGTGGAGTATCACGTTACAACTGGAAATGTGATTGAAAATTCTAAGATTGATGAACTCACCAAGATTCTTGATCACATTAATACCCTCGACAAGGAAGGTTTAAAGGATTTATACAAAACCCAAATGCGCGAAGGTCGCCTTTCTGAAAAGGGAGGTGCAGGATTAGGTTTCATTGATATTGCAAGGAAAACGGGACGAAAACTGAATTACCACTTCCTGCCAATCGATGAAGAAACCCATTTCTTTATTCTAACATCAACCATATCCAGAAACGAGTAAACAATAACACTATGGAAACCATTAAGATAATGGGTACTGATGATACCCCAACTGTTATTCTGGATGCAGAAAACGACATTTTCGAGATTTCAGGTCGTTCTCTACCCGAGGATGTTACTGCTTTTTACGACCCTATTCTCAACTGGCTCGATGAATATGCTACTAGCCCTAATCCAAAAACCATTTTTACCTTTAAGTTGGTGTATTTCAATACTGCCAGTTCAAAGTTACTTCTAGATATTCTTATGAAATTTGAGGAGATGCATGAGAATGGCCAAGATGTACTTATAAAATGGTACTATCCTGAAGATGACGAGGATATGCAAGAGGCAGGTGAAGAGTACGCTGATATTGTAGATGTGCCATTTGAACAGGTTAGTTACACCCTTAATTAGAATTTTTTCAGGAGTTAAACAACACAACAACTTAAGCTATGAGCGAAGAGATTCTCAGGGCTCTAATGCAACTCTTTGCAATAATTGCAAAGCAGGACGAAGGAGTTGAATCCAATGAACGTGAATATGTTGTCAACTTCCTCATGCAACAAGTTAACGATGAGGCCGTTGAGGAGTATATTAATCTCTTTGATCAACATGCTGGGCTTAATGAGGAAAAAGAGGATGGAGGTGATGAGGAGAACGGCCAACCCAAAAAGGTTAAACTAACTTCAGTAAAAGACTCCGTAAAAATACTTGGAATATGTAAAAAGATTAACAAAACTCTGACCCAAAAGCAAAAAGTTGTTGTTCTCGTTCGTCTTTTTGAACTTGTAAATGCCGATAGAAAATTTACCGATCAACGAATGGCCATCATTAATACAGTGGCCGAAGTTTTCAAACTTACCAAGGAAGAATTTACTGATATTGAAAACTTTGTAATAAACAATGAGATAAAGGAACTTGATTATCCTAGCGTTCTAACAATACACGATAAAAAAGAACTTGGAGAGCAATGCAAGCATATCCCCACCGAAGCATTAAATGGCTTCTTATTTATTCTTCAGATCAAAAGTGAGGATCTTTACTTCCTGAGATATACAGGCAATGAGGACATACTCCTTAATGGACTCCCCATAAACAATAAGCGCATTTACCTCTTTGCCAGTGGTAGTTCCATAAAACTCCCTAAAGGTAAACCCATATACTACACCGATGTAGTTGCCCATTACCTTGCCGATTCAACAAGCATCCGAATATCCTATTGTGTTGAAGATTTAGGATTTAAATTCAAATCGGGTGATATTGGTTTACGTAATATAAATTTTCAGGAAGGACAAGGTAAGCTAATCGGAATAATGGGGGCAAGTGGTGCAGGAAAAACAACCCTCCTCAATGTTCTTGCTGGTATTGAAGCTCCTACAACAGGTAAAGTGCTTATTAATGGTGTGGATCTTCATAAAGAAAAAGAAAACCTCGAGGGAATAATTGGCGTGATACCACAAGATGATCTTTTAATAGAGGAACTTACGGTATTTCAAAATCTTTATTATAACGCAAAACTTTGCTTTAAAGATAAATCTGAAGACGAGTTGACCCAACTTGTGCACAAGACTCTAAACAACCTTGGCCTTTATGAACGTAAAGATCTGAAGGTTGGGTCTCCAATGAACAAAATGATTTCAGGAGGACAGCGTAAACGTCTTAACATAGCCTTAGAACTCATTCGCGAACCCTCTATTCTTTTTGTCGACGAGCCAACATCTGGGCTTTCTTCTCGTGATTCTGAAAACGTAATGGACCTTTTAAGAGAACTTACCCTTAAGGGAAAGTTAATCTTTGTAGTTATCCATCAACCTTCATCAGACATCTATAAAATGTTTGACAATATGATGATATTGGATACTGGAGGTTATTTGATTTACTATGGCAACCCTGTTGAAGCTGTTATGTATTTCAAACAGATCGATATGCAGATCAACAGCGAACAGGGTGAATGTCCAACTTGCGGTAACGTTAATCCAGAGCTTATTTTCAATATTATCGAAGCCAAGGTGGTCGATGAATTCGGCAGGTATACTCCTACTCGAAAGGTATCTCCACCAAAATGGGAAGGCTATTTTAAAGAGAATATCAAACAAAAGGAAATTATCCACGAAAAGGTTCCTCCTCCAAAATCACTAAATATTCCGTCCCGTCTTAAGCAATTCTTTATTTATACGACCCGAGATTTTCTTTCAAAAATAAGTAACACTCAATACATTGTACTTAACTTACTAGAAACACCAATACTAGGATTTGTACTTGCTTATGTGATTCGCTACATTGCAGACCCAAACTCTAATGTTTATGTATTTAGAGAAAATGAGAATATTCCTATTTACATTTTTATGGCACTTATTGTTGCCCTGTTCATTGGATTAACGGTAAGTGCTGAGGAAATTTTCCGTGATCGTAAAATTCTTAAACGTGAAGCTTTTCTCAACCTAAGCCGAACTTCATACCTTTTTAGTAAAATAATTATTCTAGTAGTACTGTCTGCTATTCAATGCATAACTTTTATTCTTATTGCCAATGGAATTCTTGAGTTAAGAGGTATGAACTTTGAGTATTGGCTTGTACTCTTTTCCACTGCTGTTTTTGCAAACTTATTAGGATTAAACATATCAGCTACATTTAACTCGGCGGTTACCATTTATATCGTTATCCCTCTCTTAATGATCCCAATGATGGTCCTTTCAGGAGCAATGTTTAGCTTTGAAAAGCTTAACCGGGCCGTGGGAAGTTTTAGTAAAGTTCCCCTAATAGCAGAGTTTATGGTTACTAAATGGGGATATGAAGCGCTAGTTGTACATCAATTTAAGGACAACGAGTTTCACCGGCATTTCTTCGATATTGAAAAAGTGGAACGCAATGCCGATTATAAAACTGTATATTACATACCAGAATTAGAAAAAATTCTTAGCGAGAGTATAGAAATTCTCAATAGAGAAGACGACGAGAAAAAGAGCAAACTTGCTGACAACCTTTTAGTTCTAAGAAATTCGCTTTACAACGAAACTAACTTTATGGCTCCCGGCATCCCCTATAGATATCTCGATAAACTTAATGTTAGTGGTTTTGACCATGAAGTTGCATATTCAACACTCGATTATCTGGATGAACTTAAAAAACATTACAATAAAATTTTTCAAGGAGCTAACCTGCGTCGTGACCGTTTAATATCTCATTTGGTAAGTACAAATGCACGATTGTATGAAGCTAAAAGAAGAGCCTACCATAACGAAAGCATTGCCGACTTGGTTATGAAGATTTTTGAAAAAAATAAGATACTTCAATACAAAGGGGAACTCGTTCAGCAATACGATCCCATATATCGTGATCCTATACCAAATCACAAATTTGACTTCAGATCCCACTTCTTGGCACCAAGAAAACATTTTTTTGGACGTTACTTTGATACATTTTGGTTCAATGTTTGTTTTATGTGGATTATGTCAACGATTCTTTATATAACATTGTACTATGAAGTTCTGAAAAAAATTATAGAGTTTTTCGGTAAATTAAGTTTACCAAAATTCAGAAAATAATTTTTTTGTATATCTTTACTTTTTGAGTTCTAGAGAACCTGATAAATTAAATTTTTAATACATATGCGAAGAAACATCGTTTTATTTATATTATCAATCCTAACAGCTTCTTCATGCCGTTTCTTTGATTCAAATAGAAACCTTAGCAGGGAGGATTTTGATATTCCTGATGAAATTTTTGAAGATAAGCCCCTCGAGGTTGCATCAGAGGTAATTGAAGATATGATCCAAAACGTTTCTTCGCCTGTTGAAATGGCTGCTCTTATTAAAGGATTGAAGATTCCTTTCAACCGAGATTACATAGCAAACACCAAGGAGGCAAACAACCTTAATACAAATTTCCAAAAAGCCATTGGACTTGGAATCTACGGTGCAGATTTAGGTTACATAAACATGTATGAAAGAACATCTTTGGTAATTAACTATATAACTACAATCAAAACTCTTGCTGATGGTATCCAAGTTGGACAATTTTTCGATTTTAACACGTTAAGCCGAATTGCAACCAATAGAGAAAACCTGGATTCTTTAATGCTCATCTCACAGCAAAGCTTTAATCGCATTGACGGTTATTTGAGGGAAACTAATAGAGCCCAACTAAGCGTTGTAATTATTGCTGGGGTATGGATTGAAGGACTTTACCTTGCCACTAGGGTTGCCCAAGATGCAAATCATCCAAGAATTGACGAAACAATAGGTGAGCAAAAGGTTATTATGAGTAGCCTTATGCTGCTTCTTAATAACTACAAACGTGATCCAAACGTTGCCAGCCTTATTGCCGATTTTGAAGAAATTCAATCACTTTATAAAGATGTTAGAATTACTTACGAATATGGAGAACCCATTCCAATTGAGAAGGATGGTGTATTAACTTTTCAGCAAAACGATACTCAAACCATCATAATGTCTGAAGAAACGCTCAATAACATCATTAAAAAAGTTCAAAGTATTCGAAATAAACTTTTGCTTGGATAATAATTTTGAAATTTTTTGAATTATGAAAAATATATGCCTTATAGCTTTATTGTCGCTTATCCTATCTGGATGGTCAATTAAATCTTTTGCCCAAAGTGAGGATGATCTCATTGAAATTTGCGGAATGGTTGCTCAAGATGCTACTTTTTTGAAAGATTTTACCATTCGACTTGATGCCGGCGATCCTCCTCCAACGCAGAGATTCTCTGTCATTCTCAAAAAGGGCATTAAATACCGTTTCTCTGTATGTAACTCTAATGATTACGAAGGAAGAGTTGTACTACAACTTTTAGATAATAACCGTTTACTTGCGACAACATATGTAGTTGCAAGCGGAAAAGATTATCCATCAATAGACTATGTTTGTACAAAAACAGGGGCATATCATCTCTTTTTCAACTTTAAAGAGGGTAAGCCTGGTCTTGCGGTAGGGCTTCTTTCTCTGGTTGAAACCATGTAGTTTTTTTAAAAGAAAGAATATTCAATAAAAAAACGAACTGATTACTTAACCAGTTCGTTTTTTTTGCTCCTCATCTAGGACTTGAACCTAGGACCCCCTGATTAACAGTCAGGTGCTCTAACCAACTGAGCTAATGAGGAATTTTTGCGAGTGCAAATATATAACCATAATTAATTATGTCAAAATTTTTACTCGGGATTTTAAAAAAATATGTTCTTTCAAAATAAAAAAAGAAATTCACTTACATTAAATAAGATATTTTTGTCAATAATTAAAATTGAAGAAGATGTTAAAAGTTCTGGGTATTGGTAATGCTTTGGTTGATGTAATGACAAGTATCGAAAGTGATGCTTTATTAGCTGAACTTAACCTTCCCAAAGGAAGCATGCAACTTGTTAATGAAATCTCCATGGGAAACGCTATCTCAAAAACAAAGAAACTAAAACAAATTTTAGCCTCTGGTGGAAGTGCAGCAAATACTATTAATGGGCTTGCAAACCTTGGTGTGGAAACATCATTTATTGGAAAGGTTGGAAACGATGAGATGGGTGAATTCTTTAAGTCTGATATGATAAAAAATAGTATCAATCCATTATTGCTTAAAGGGAAATCTAGTACTGGAATGGCACTAGCACTTATTTCGCCTGATTCTGAAAGAACTTTCGCCGTTAATCTTGGTGCAGCCATTGAAATGTTGCCATCTGATCTGAAAATTGAAATGTTTGAAGGTTTTCATCTTTTCCATATCGAAGGGTACCTTGTTCAAAACCACCAACTTATTGAAAAAGCTCTTTTACTTGCCAAACAAGCTGGGCTTAAAATATCACTTGACTTGGCAAGCTTTAATGTTGTGGAAGCCAACATTGGATTTCTTGAGAAAGCCGTTGTTAACTATGTTGATATACTTTTTGCCAACGAAGATGAAGCAAAGGCCTTTACTGGAAAATCTCCTGAGGAATCCTTGAATTACCTATCAAAAATTGTTGAAATTGCAATTGTAAAAGTTGGAGAAAAGGGTTCGTATATCAAGAAGGGTGACTTAATACATAAAGTTGGAGTAACCAAAGCAAATTGTATTGACACAACGGGAGCAGGTGATCTTTATGCATCAGGTTTCCTTTATGGTATGCTTAATGATGTGCCTCTTGATATTTGTGGTGAGATTGGAGCTATTCTTTCAGGAAATGTAATTGAACAAATTGGTCCAAAAATGCCTGAAGAAGTATGGGTAAAACTACGCCAAATGGTTAATGACGTTATAAATGGCAAAAGGTTCACATGCGTTTAAGAAACATTAAAGCATTTACTCTACAATAACGATTATGGTATAGCACCGTTGATCCAAAATCGCCAGGGAACCTTAGACCAATAAGGCCCTGAGTAATCGATGCCAATTCTTGGACCTTTATATATAATTGAATTAATTTCATTGTCTTCAATCCAAATACGTTCTGATTTGGTTAAATCCTCTCCATAAAAGGATTTGTCAATCGCCAAACTTCGTGACACACGACCAGGCCCACTAAACTTATCGATACTCCTGATTAGGACTGCTTGGGGATAATTCTTTTCTCCGGTAACAATATTAAGCATCCAATGAATACCATATATAAGGTATACATAGACTAAACCTCCCTGTTCATACATAACCTTTGTCCTTTCTGTTTTGCCTTTGCTTGCATGGCAAGACAGATCCTCTTCCCCACGGTATGCCTCAACCTCCTTTATTAAATATTTATAGATACTTGCTCCATTTCTTCTAATAATATACTTACCCAATAAATTGGGAGCAACTTCCAAAACATCTCTGCAAAAAAAATCTTTCGTTAATTTAACCCCTGACATATTAAAGTGAAATATTGTTCTTGTTTTCTCTCCCAAAAATGAATAAGCCATAGAATAATGAAGCCAAAGAAACACCTATATGGGTTTCCAAGGTGTCCTCGTTTAGCATTGAAAGGGTAATAATTAACATAAAAGTAATGGATATCAGGTCATTGAATTTTTTTTTAATAAAAAAAGGAAAAAGCCAACCGACAAGAAAAACAAGAAAACCAAAAAAACCCAATGAAACCCATTGTGTGAGAAATTGATTATGTGATAAATACCAATAGTTTGGTTTTAAGTTTGGTTCATTCTCATTATAGTAATCATTGAAAGTCTTTGTTAAATCGCCTGTACCTACACCAAACCAAAAATTTTGTTTTATAATATGAGCGGCAGCTCTGAAGTAAACCATTCTTTGAATAAGAGGGCTTCCACTAATTTTTCTAAACATATTATATTGGTCTATCTCCCAGAATAATTGGTAAAGCCTTGGGTATAAGCCAAATTTATGTTCTCTAAAAATAACGCTTGTTGCTCCAGATTCTATTAGCTGAATATCCACTTCATCAAGTTTTGAGATTCCAAGAGAGTCTTTGGTAAGTCCCTTTGATGCTAAGTAACGTATTAGTGTGATTCTCAATGACTGCCCCATTTTATCTTTTCCAGAATATGGGAGGTTACTCCTTCTATTCCATTGCTCCTCTAATTCAATGTAGCTTAAATTAATCCAAACAGGATTACCGTTTTCATGCTGTTGGTTTTCGATTATATGATAATACTTATTTCCATTTACTGTATGTGAGGGGAGGCATTCAACTTGAAAATCTTTCCTTGTAAAAAATTCTTTTGCTTTTTCGAAAATATAGTATGATAAAATGATTGTTAAAGCAATCATTAATAATGTTAGAAAAACCCTAAAATGAGTTTTTTTATACTTATACAAGAGGTATATAGAAAGTATTAGAATTGTAACAAAAAAAATAGCAAAACCTGTCAACGACTGAAGAATAAAAAGAAAGAAAACCAGCCATAAAACATTACCAAAAAAGAATAGTTTTTTATTAGCTTTTATAAAACCGGGAAATCTAAACCCATAATACAATGAAAAAAACAGGGCAAGGTTTACCATCAACCCCAATCGAATATGTGATATAAAGGGTGATATTTCCCTGACGTTGCTTCCCCCATTTATGAAATTGCCAAAAAATAAGTAAACACTATAAAACGATGAAAAGGTAACTGCAATACAGAAAGAAAGTATTATGTAGAAAAACTCTTTTTCTGTTAGCGATTTAGATGATGCTAATACAATTGGGACTATTAGTAAAGGTAGTTTTTGTTGAAGTTCTCTGATTCCGCTATGAAAATCTTCAGTATATAACATTCCTAATAAGAAGAATAAGTAAATGAGCAAAAACAGAAATAATGAAATATTACTTTTTAATCGATTTACTTTACTTTGCCAATCTCCTTCAAAAACCCAATTTATGCTCATTGCAATAATGCCAACGCTAAGTGTAAATCTAGAAAATGGAAGACTACAAAAGGCAAAGCCTAGCGTAAGAAGAAAAATATATCTATGGATTGTAAATGAAAAAATTGAACTCATGCTTGTCATTTATTGCACCAAAGTTAAAAAAACCATGTAACTAAAAACATAAGCATATTTTATTGGACAACATTTTTTTAAAATTATTAATTGTTTTGTTGTAGTTTAAATTAATAGCTGTATTTTTGCATCCCGCTTATTATATCAGTTTGGATCACGGAATATTAACAGTTATTAACTTAAACAGAGGAATTTAAACGTGGACACGCTAAGTTACAAAACCGTATCTGCCAATGATGCAACCGTTAGTAAGGAATGGTTACTGGTTGATGCAAACAATGAAGTGCTTGGGCGTCTTGCCAGCAAAGTTGCGAAACTATTGCGAGGTAAGCATAAACCCAATTTCACCCCACACGTCGATTGTGGAGACAATGTAATTGTTATTAACGCTGAAAAGGTTCGTTTAACAGGTAAAAAACTTACCGATAAGCAATATGTTCATTATACTGGATACCCAGGAGGACAACGCTTTGAAACACCAAAAGATTGGTTAAAACGCAAACCCATTGCTGTTATTGAGCATGCTGTTAAGGGAATGCTGCCAAAAAACCGTTTAGGTTCAAAAATTTATGGGAACCTATACGTTTACGCAGGACCAGATCACAAGCACGAAGCACAAAAACCAAAAGAAATTAATTTAAACTCAATTAAATAATCGTTATGCAGGTATTCAACGCAACGGGTAGAAGAAAAAGCGCTGTAGCCCGAGTTTACCTTCAGGAAGGAAAAGGAAACATAGCTATCAACGGGAAAGACATCAAGGATTATTTCCCATCTGAGCTTATGCAGTATGTTGTGAAACAACCATTAGAGGTTCTAAACCTGATTGGCAGCTACGATATCAAGGCAAATCTTGATGGCGGAGGAGTAAAAGGACAAGCAGAAGCTTTACGTCTTGGGATAGCCCGTGCTTTGGTTGAACTTAACCCCGAGCACAAATCAGTCCTTAGGTCAAATGGGTTCATGACTCGCGATCCAAGAGAGGTTGAGCGCAAGAAACCTGGCCAACCCAAAGCAAGGAAGAGATTCCAGTTCAGTAAACGTTAATCCATTTTTAGTATTGGCAAACAGCACTTGCTGTAAATTGCTCGGACTTTCAAATACTGAAACTACCCAGCAATTGCCATCATTTTAACTATTAATAACTATCAAAATGCCAAGAACAGATTTCAAAGAATTACTAGACGCAGGCGTTCACTTTGGACACCTAAAGCGCAAATGGAACCCAAAAATGGCACCATATATCTTTATGGAGCGAAACGGGATTCACATCATCGATCTCCAAAAAACAGCTGTAAAGATTGATGAGGCAGCAAATGCAATCAAGCAAATTGCCAAATCAGGTAGAAAGGTCCTCTTTGTTGCCACAAAAAAACAGGCTAAAGAGATCGTTGCCGAAAGGGTAAAGCAAATTAACATGCCATACGTTACTGAACGTTGGCCAGGTGGAATGCTAACCAACTTCCCAACCATTAGGAAGGCTGTTAAAAAAATGACTACCATCGACAAAATGTTCTCCGAAGGTACTTTTACCAATCTCTCGAAGCGAGAAAAACTTCAAATAACTCGTCAAAGGGCAAAATTGGAAAAAACCCTTGGCTCCATTGCCGACCTTAACCGTTTACCAGCAGCACTTTTCGTTGTTGATGTTCAAAAGGAATATATTGCCGTTCGTGAAGCGAAGAAGCTAAACATTCCTGTATTCGCTATGGTTGATACCTGTTGTGATCCAACTCTCATTGACTTTGTTATACCAGCCAATGATGATGCAGCAAAATCAATTTACCTGATTGTTGATATTATGTCTAAAGCTATTCAGGAAGGTATTGAAGAAAGAAAGATGGAAAAGGATAAAGAACCAATTGACAGGGAAGAAGAAACAGACGGTGAAGAGAGACCTACACGTACTAGAGCGAGAAAATCTTCAAGAGCAAAAAAATTTGCTGATTCAAATAAAGAGGAGCAACATGAAAATGCTGAGAAACCAAAAGCAGCAAGATCAAAAGTGATAAAAAAAGCCGCTCCAAAAAAAGATGATATATCCTCAGAAGAAGGGGTTAACGATTAGTATAGTTTTAACACATTAAATATCAATAAAATGTCTGAAGTAAAAACAGCCGATATTGTTAAGCTTAGAAAATTAACAGGTGCTGGCATGATGGATTGCAAAAATGCGCTTGCAGAATCAAATGGCGATTTAGAAAAAGCTGTTGAGCTGATCCGTGAACGTGGTAAAGCTATTGCCAATAAACGTGCCGATCGTGAAGCTGGAGAAGGTGCAGCCATTGCTAAAACTAATGCAAATGGAACAAAGGGAGCCATAGTAGTACTTAACTGTGAAACAGACTTTGTTGCCAAAAATCAAGATTTTATTGGACTTGCCACTAAAATATTGGATTTTGCACTCGAGAATGAGCCTGCAGACCTCGATTCGTTGAAAGCACTTGAAATTGATGGACGCAAAATCGTAGATCTTGTTATGGATCAGTCTGGCATTACAGGAGAAAAGTTTGAACTATCCTACTACGAAAAGATTCAAGCTGAAAAAGTTGTTCCTTACATTCATCCTGGGAATAAATTGGCCAGCGTTGTTGGATTTAACATGAGTAATGTTTCGGAACAGGTCGGGAAGGATATTGCCATGCAGGTTGCTGCAATGAATCCTGTATCTGTTGATATTGAAGATGTCCCTGAAAAAATTCGTAAGCAAGAGTTCGAAATTGGACGTGAACAAGCTCGTCTTGAAGGTAAGCCTGAAAATATGCTTGATAAAATAGCTGAAGGTAAACTCAATAAATTTTTCAAGGAAAGCACTCTTATGAATCAAGAGTTTATCAAAGATAGCAAAATGACCATTAAGCAATACCTACAAGGAATTGATAAAAACCTTAAAGTAGTTGGTTTTAAAAGGGTTTCGCTTACTGCTTAACTAAAAAAATATCTTTCATAAAAAAAGCTATCAGCATTGCTGATAGCTTTTTTTATTGAAACTTAGCTTGAAATTTTTTATATGGGCACGTAAGAACAATTCATTTTCTTATTTTTACCATAAAAATTACCCCCAATGAAAAAATATCAACGTGTCCTCCTTAAACTTAGCGGTGAATCCCTAATGGGTAATGATGCCTACGGAATAAATTCCGAAATATTAAATAACTATGCCAAGCAGGTGTGGGAAGTTGCAAGCCAAGGTGTGGAAGTCGGAATTGTTATTGGAGGAGGAAATATATTTAGAGGTTTAAGCGGTTTGAACAGAGGCTTTGATAGAGTTAAAGGAGATCAGATGGGCATGTTAGCAACTGTTATTAATAGCCTTGCATTACAAAGTGCCATTGAAAATGCAGGAGGGTTGGCAAAGGTTTTTACCGCTACAAAAATGGAACCTGTTGGAGAGCTATACACTAAATCTAAAGTTATTGATGCTTTCAAAAAGGGTTATGTTTCGATCATTGCGGGTGGAACGGGCAATCCTTTTTTCACTACTGATACTGCCTCTGCTTTGAGGGCAGTAGAAATTGAAGCAGAAGTCCTTTTAAAGGGAACCCGTGTTGATGGAGTTTACTCTGCTGATCCCGAAAAAGATCCCAGCGCACAAAAGTTTGAAACTATTTCTTTTGATGAAGCCTACGATAAAAAGTTAAAAATTATGGATCTTACTGCATTTACTATGTGCAACGAGAACGAAATGCCCATCATAGTTTTTGATATGAATACTCAGGGGAACCTTAAGCGTGTGGTTTTTGGGGAAAATATTGGAACTTTGGTTAAAAAATAGATATTTTTATGCTCAAAATATTGCTAAAGCCATGAAAGAAGAAGCTGATTTTATTATTGAAGAATCCAGAGAACGCATGAGTAAAGCCATTGAACATCTGGAAAATGAACTTCGTGTTATAAGGGCTGGTAAGGCAAACCCATCAATGCTTTCAAGTGTTATGGTTGACTATTATGGTACTCTAACCCCTCTACAGCAAATTTCAAGTGTTGGAACGCCCGATGCCAGAACAATTACCATTCAACCTTGGGAAAAGAACATGATCGCTCCAATTGAAAAAGCCATTATGGCTGCAAATCTAGGGTTTAACCCACAGAACAATGGTGAGATGATTAGGGTTGCTGTTCCTCCGCTAACCGAAGAGAGGCGAAAACAACTTGTAAAACAGGTTAAAAACGAGGGTGAAAGCGCAAGAGTAAGCATAAGAAATGCCCGTCGCGAAGCTAACGAGGAAATTAAAAAATTACAAAAAAATGGTCTCGCAGAGGACCTTGCCAAGGATTCTGAAGCAGAAGTGCAAAAACTTACTGACAATTTCAGTAAAAAAGTAGAAGAATTGCTGGCAATAAAAGAACAGGAAATTTTAACGGTATAAGTAAACCACAGAACAAACATATAATATTTATCAAACTCATTAAGAAAAGTGTTTCTGAACAGCAACAAAAATCTATAACGAGGAACATAAAAATAAGTGCAGAAAGTTCTGATTATTACCTATTACTGGCCTCCATCTGGGGGAAGTGGTGTGCAACGTTGGCTTAAATTTACCAAGTATTTGCGTGAATTTGGATGGGAGCCAATAATATATACGCCCCAGAATCCTGAAGTAGCCGTAAGTGATGATTCTCTTCAAAAGGATATTCCCAAAAATCTTACAGTAATCCATCGAAAAGTTCTTGAACCTTACCGTTTCTTCAGGTTTATTAACCGACGAAAAACCAATATGGGGGTTGGGTTCACATCATCTGAGAATTCGCCATTATCATTAATATCACGATTTTCAATATGGGTAAGAGGCAATCTTTTTATACCCGATCCAAGAATTCTATGGGTAAAACCTTCAATTCGTTTTCTTACAAAATATATTCAGGCTAATCCGGTCGATGCTATTGTTACAACTGGGCCTCCCCATAGCATGCATCTAATAGGTTTAGGGTTAAAGAATAGATTAAAGATCAGATGGGTTGCCGATTTTAGAGATCCCTGGACAAAAATAGATTTTATTAATTGTTTAAAACTAAATCCTCGATCATTAAGAAAACACATTCAACTTGAGAAAAAAGTAGTTGAATCTGCAGATATGGTAGTTGTTGTTTCACCTCAAATGAAAAAAGATTTTGAGAACTACCAATACAAACATGTTGAAATAGTAACCAATGGTTTTGATGAGGATGACTTTCCTGAAAATACCCAAGGATGTGACTCTTTATTCACAATAACCCATGTTGGGTCAATCCCTCCAAATCGAAATTGCCCCACATTATGGCGAGTCCTAAAATCAATGGTAGATTCAGATCAAGAGTTTGCTTCAAAACTTTCCATACAACTTTTAGGAAGTGTCGATTCATCGGTTATTGCTGATATTGAATCCAATGGCTTAGAAAAATACTGTAAATTATTTGGATATAAAGTTTATTCCGAAGGGATAAGAATTATGCAACGTTCACAAATATTGCTTCTTCTGGTCAACAATAGCCCCAATGCCTCAGGGATTCTAACAGGAAAGGTTTTTGAGTATCTAGCAGCCCAGAGGCCCATAATGGCAATCGCACCCATAGGAGGAGATTTGGATAATTTATTGTCTAATACTGGATCTGGGTTAGTTGCATCCTACGAAAACCAAGAAGCAATAAAGGAGAACCTAAAATGGTTTTGGTATCAATATAAACTCTCTTTACCTTATAACCCTCCTAAAGAAATCAATGAATATTCCCGGAAAAATTTAACTAAAAAAATGACTAGCCTGCTAAATAATTTGAATAAATAATTAGGCTTACCTATTAAAGATCTTCCATTTCACCATATTTTCATTAACTTTGTACTTAATTCAATGTCCTTTTAATGAAGATTTTAACTATTGTAGGTGCCCGACCTCAGTTTATCAAAGCGGCTGCCGTTAGCCGGCAGTTGGAAAAACATGGACTTCAAGAGATTATTGTTCATACAGGACAGCACTTCGATCAAAACATGTCGAAGATTTTTTTCGATGAAATGGATATTCCCCAACCCCATTATAATCTTGATATCAATAGTTTAAACCACGGAGCAATGACTGGTCGTATGCTTGAAGGCATAGAAAGCACTATTAACCTAGAAAATCCCGACCTGGTAATGGTTTACGGTGATACTAATTCCACTTTAGCAGGGGCTTTAGCTGCAAAGAAATTGAATATCCCAGTCGCACATGTTGAAGCAGGATTGCGATCCTTTAATATGGAAATGCCCGAGGAGGTTAATCGTGTCCTTACAGATAGAATCTCCGACCACCTCTTCTGCCCCACTCATGCTTCGGTTCAAAACCTTATCTCCGAAGGTTTTAACCACTTCAATTGCCATATTAAGAATACAGGAGATGTGATGCAGGATGCAGCTATTTATTATGGAGCACGCTCAACAGAAAAATCCGAGATAATTAAAAAACTTAACCTTAAATCACCCTTTGTGGTGGCAACCTTTCATCGACAGGAAAATACAGATGACCATGATAAACTTAAGGGTATTGTTGAAGCCTTTAATGAAATTCATAAAGAAATGGATGTTGTAGTTCCTATTCATCCGAGGACAAAAAAAGCAATCGATTTGCTAAATATTAAAGCCGATTTTATCAAAATATCTCCTGTCGGATACTTTGATATGGTAGAGCTACTAAAAAACTGTTCGCTGGTTTTAACAGATAGTGGTGGTTTGCAAAAGGAAGCTTTTTTCTTTAAGAAGTGTTGCGTTACTATACGTCAAGAAACTGAGTGGGTTGAGTTAGTGGAGAATGGTTTTAATATACTTGCTAACTCACAAAAAGATATTATTTATCAGGCTTGGAAACACATGATAAAACAAAAACCTAATTTTAATGTTGATCTTTATGGAAAAGGTGAGGCTTCAGATAGGATTGCACAGTATCTTAAAAAATTATAATGCATGCCATATTAACAAAACACCTTATTAAAAGGATTACTGTTCATTATATTTAGCTTATGATTCGTTCATATAATGGTGAAAAGTGGAAAGAACTAGACCTTGTGAGCAGGAAGGGTATACGATATGCTATTTCAAACTATGGTCGTTTTGTCAGCTATACAGATAGTTTAGAGGAAGGGCTACTGCTTAGCTGCGGGACAAATAAAGGCTATAAAATTCATAGGGTAATAATTACAGTTGATCAAAAGACTGTTAGAAAAGGGTTATATATTCATAAACTTGTTGCCGAAAATTTCTTAACCAAACCGCATCAAGATAAAATTGCTGTTATACATATCGATTTTAATAAGTCAAATAATCATTATAAGAACCTTCGATGGGTTAACAAAGCAGAATTGGATGCACATCAGAGGAAAAACCCAGGACTAAAAGAGCAGATTAAGCGATTGCACGAACATAATAAAAAATCGAAAAACGGTTATAAACTTACAGAGGCAAAGGTTAAAATTCTAAAGCGTAAACTCCTTGACCCTAATCGTAAAACACGAATAAAGATGCTTGCACGCCAATTTGGGGTGAGCGAAATGCAACTTTACCGTATTAAAATTGGAGAAAACTGGGGGAATGTTAAAGTTGATTAGTTTTCTTGCAAAATAAGAAGCCCCCTTGTATTATTAATTCAAAGGGGCTTTAGATATTTCCAAGTTTTTTAAATAATCTACATTCCGTACATATCAATAATCTCCTGCTTGGTTTTTCCGAGGATATTGTACTTCTTCCCAACCTTTTTAAAGGCATCTAATGCCTTTTCGAGATGATGCATCTCATGCCCAGCTGAAATCTGGGTGCGAATACGCGCCTGTCCCTGAGGAACAACTGGGAAAAAGAAACCGATTGCATAGATTCCCTCTTCGTAAAGATCCTTCGAGAAATCCTGTGATAGTTTAGCGTTGAAAAGCATAACAGGTACTATAGGTGTATCTCCTTCTTTAAGAATAAAACCAGCATCAAGTAGACCATTGCGCCAAAACTCTGTGTTCTTCTCCAACTTATCGCGTCTTTCTGTTGATGCAGAAAGTATTTCCAGTACTTTAATAACACCAGCAACAATTGGAGGTGCAATGGTATTTGAGAAGAGGTAAGGACGTCCCTTTTGACGGCACATCTCAACTAACTCCTTACGGCCAGAAACACACCCCCCCGATGCGCCTCCAAGGGCTTTTCCAAAGGTAGTGGTAATGATGTCGATCTTACCCATCACGCCACAATGTTCGTGGGTACCTCGACCTGTTTTACCTATGAATCCGGAGGAGTGCGAATCGTCAACAAAAAGAAGTGCATCATACTTTTCGCATAACTTCACCATCTCATCGAGCTTAGCGGTATCGCCATCCATCGAAAAAACACCATCTGTAATAACAACCTTAAGCCGTCGGTTGTTGTGAAGCTGCAACTTGCTCTCCAGATGCTCCATATCGGAGTGTTTAAAGGTATCGTGCATGGCACTGCAAAGGCGAATGCCATCGATTATAGAAGCATGAACAAGTCTATCAGAAATCATTACATCATCCTTGGTGAGGATAGCCTCGAAAACCCCAGCATTGGCATCCATGCATGAGGGGAAAAGGATAGTATCCTCGGTTCCGAGGAACTCCGTAACCATTTGCTCAAGCTTCTTGTGGATGTCTTGTGTTCCGCATATAAACCTTACTGACGACATGCCGTAGCCATGTGAGTCAAGCCCCGCATGAGCAGCCTTAACTACTTCGGGATGGCTTGATAAGCCCAAGTAATTGTTTGCGCAAATATTGATTACTTTCTTAAGCGATGATCCCGTTGGAAATTCAACTTCAATGTCAGCTGCTTGAGCAGAATGGATGAATCGCTCCTGCTTAAACAATCCAGCATCTTTTAGTCCAGTAAGAGTTTCGGTGAATAATGCTCTTGATTTATCGGAATATGCCATGGTTTACTTGTTTAAAAATTTATTGACCAAATTACAGATTTTATTCACCGAGTCAAAAGCTTCAGGTGTAGCTTCATCGTCGGGCAGCGAAATGTTGTATTTATTCTCAAGGAATCGCTTAAGCGATACCATGGAAAATGAATCGACTATACCACCAGAAATCAAGGGTGTATCAAACCCAATCTCAGAATCGTCCTCAACATACTCTGCTATAACATACTCTCTAACTATTTCTTTCATGTTTTCCATAAAGCAATTCTCCTTTTTAGTTTATTAAATATTCTTTTATACCATTAAAATTTTCAAATATCTAATCATCTTCTAGCGTTGAAACGTCACCTATTTCAAGTCCCCACTCCTTTGCGTGAAGGATACGCCTCATAATTTTACCACTTCTTGTTTTGGGGAGTGAATCAACAAACTCGATTTCCTGAGGCATGGCAAGTGGGGAGAGCTTTTTACGAACAAAGTTCATGATTTCCAGATCAAGCTCCTTGCTACCCACAAAGCCAGGCTTAAGGGTTACAAAAGCTTTCACAACCTCCATGTTTACAAAGTCGGGTTTAGCTACCACAGCCGATTCGGCCACAGCAGGATGCTCTAGCAATGCCGACTCTACCTCAAATGGACTAACCAAGTGTCCTCCTGTATTGATCACATCATCGTCGCGCCCAACAAACCAAAAGTAACCTTCGTTATCAATACTTGAGCGATCGCCAGGAAGATACCAACTATTCTTAAACTTATTTTTAAAAGTCTCTTCATTATTCCAGTAGGTACGCATCATGGCAGGCCAGCCTGGTTTTAGAGCAATTAGTCCTATTTTACCTGGTTCGGGAATGGGCTCAAAGGTTTCAGTATCGATTACTGTAGCAGTAATGCCCGGGAATGGTTTACCCATTGAACCTGGTTTAATTTTCATTCCAGGATAGTTGGTAATCACCATAGAACCTGTTTCGGTTTGCCAATAGGTGTCGAGGAATGGTTTTCCGAAAACCTTCTCAGACCAAATAACTGCTTCGGAATTTAAAGGCTCTCCCACCGATGCAAGGTGGCGAAGGGATGAAAGATCAAATTTTTTAATCACCTCATCACCTGCTTTCATTAGCGAACGAATTGCAGTAGGTGCAGAGTACCAAACTGTTACTCTATGTTTTTCCATAAATCGGTACCAAGCTTCGGCCGAGAATCCTGCGTCAAGAACGCATTGAGTAACTCCATTGCTGAAAGCACCAATAATGCCATACGATGTACCTGTAACCCAACCTGGATCAGCAGTACACCAGTATACATCATCATCATGTAAGTCGAGTACCCATTTGGCTGTTAGGTACTGCGATATAAGTGAATAGTGGACATGTTTTACCCCCTTGGGCTGCCCTGTTGTTCCTGATGTGTAGTGAAGTACAGATGGGGATTCGGCTTTAGTTGGGTGTACTTTAAATTTATCTACCTTGGGTAATTTCTCCAAATCCATTACCATCTCTTTAGGTCCAAGGGGTTTTGATGGATCATGGTCGACTATAATAATATGTTCGAGGTATGGCATCTTATCCAAAATCTTTCTAACCTTTGGGGCGTGCTTTTTCTGAGTGATAATGGCTTTGGTTTGAGCGTTATCCAATCGAATAAAAAGCGACTCATCACCAAAAGCGGAGAACAACGGTTGGGCTATTGCACCCGTTTTTAGTATTCCCAGAAAGCCAAGATAAAGTTCAGGTATCTTATCCATGAAAAGACAAACCCTATCTTCTGGTTTTATGCCAATATCCCTAAGATACTGACCTATTGTATTAGTGGCTATACGGATGTCATTATAGGTATAGCTTTTCTCTGCCCCTCCTAAACCTTCCCAAATAAGGGCTGTTTTATTAGCTTTGCCCATCTCGCAAATGCGATCGGTGCAGTACCATCCAATGTTAATAATGTTCCCGGGTTTGTAATCGAGTTCTTTTTCTGCAATGCTCCAGTCGAAGTTTTTAATGCGTTCATCGTATGATCCAATGTGCGACATAAAATAAAATTGTTTAAGGTTACTATATAATTGAATTAGCTTATTAATCCTTTAAAAAACAACTCTGACTGTACGCTTTGATCATTGTTACCTAACCATCCGTTTTCCATTCAAGCACAACCATTGCTGTGGCAAAATCTTTTAAGTGTGCTAAAGATACAAGAATTTTTGTAATCCCCTTTTCTGTTGAAAAATCTTTCCCTTTAGCATGTAAAATCATTATGGGTTTTCCTTTTTCATCATTGATTGTCTCGATATGTGTGAAGCGAATTCCAAACTGCCAACCTATACCAAGCGCTTTCATAAATGCTTCCTTGGCAGCAAAACGTGCCGCATAATGTTGATACTTGTTAACTTTCGATTCACAGTAATCTATTTCCTTCGGCGTGAAAATCTCATACCGTAAATCAGGGTCTTTTATGAGTGATTTCCGAACCCTACCAACATCCATTATATCTGTTCCTATTCCGAAGATCAAATCGCACCTAGTTTTTTGCCAACCTTAGTAAACTTTTCAATTGCGAATTCTACCTGATCCTTGCTGTGAGCAGCGCTCAACTGAACTCTAATCCTTGATTTTCCTCTGGGTACTACCGGGAAATAAAATCCTATAACATATACCCCCTCATCGAGAAGCGCATTGGCAAAATCCTGCGAAAGTTTGGCATCGTTCGGAAGATGACCAAAAAGCACCGGAACTATAGAATGTACTCCAGGAACAATTGAGAAACCTGCTTCTGTCATGCCCTTTCTGAAAAGTTGAGTATTCTGGTATAGCTTATCGCGAAGTTCTGTAGTTTCTGATAGCAGGTTTATTACTTCCAAGGTTGCACCAGCAATGGAAGGTGCAAGCGAGTTGGAGAAGAGATAAGGTCGTGATCGTTGTCGAAGTATATCCACAATCTCTTGTCTTGCAGAAATACATCCACCTGATGCACCACCCAGTGCCTTGCCAAAAGTTGTGGATATAATATCTACTCTTCCCATGGCATTACAGTATTCATGGGTTCCACGACCAGTTTTGCCAACAAAACCTGTTGCATGTGAATCATCAACCATAACAAGTGCATCGTATTTCTCGGCTAAATCACATATTTTATCTACCTGAGCAATTGTTCCATCCATGGAAAAAACCCCGTCTGTTACAATGAGTTTATAACGGGTAGCACAAGCATCCTGAAGAACCTCCTCAAGATCTTCCATATCGTTGTTCTTATATCGGAATCGAGTGGCTTTACATAACCTAACGCCATCGATAATAGATGCATGATTTAATTCATCTGAAATGATTGCGTCTTGCTCTCCAAGTATTGCTTCAAAAACTCCACCATTCGCATCGTAGGCAGAAGAGTATAGGATAGTATCATCCATTCCCAAAAACTCACTCATTCTACGCTCTAGATCCTTGTGGACCTTCTGCGTTCCGCAGATGAAACGCACCGAGGACATTCCAAAACCGTAGCGAAAAAAGGTGTAATTTGAAGCAGCCATCACCCTTGGGTCAGACGATAATCCCAAGTAGTTATTGGCACAAAAATTAAGCACTTTTCTTCCATTCGTCTCTATTTCAACCCCTTGAGGTGTAGTGATGATACGTTCAGTTTTATAAAGTCCATCTTCCCTTAATTTTTGCAACTGCTGTTGCAAATCCTCTTTGATACTTCCATACATATTGTCTGGTTTATAATATTTTAATAAAAGAATCTTCAAAGGTAAAGCTTTTTTCAAAACCTTCTTTTCCTACATATCCTATAAAAAACATGAGAATAATATTACTTTCAGTTAGTCAATTTAACATTCGCAAACTAAGAGCCTATTTATCAATTTAAAAAATTAAAATATAATATGCGAATGGATTTGTTTTTTATTTTAATATTGTTATATTCGCACTTTACGAACAAATAATTAACCACCATAATTATGCCCTACCGTCGCCTGCCCAATACAGATAGCGCCCGCATAAGGGCGTTAAAATCAGCTGCCAAAAAAGGCAAAGAACTTCCCCCTTTTAAATTAGCTTTTACACAAAGCACTTATGCAAAGATTGAGCTTTTTATCAATAGCTTTGAAAAGGCAATGGCTAATTACAAAGCGGCTTATAATAATCAGGTAGAGAAAAACAGAGAATACCAAGCTGTTTACAAAAAAGCCAGACTGTACCTGTCGCATTTTATTCAGGTTCTTAATATGGCTATTTCTAGGGGCGAGTTACCTGAAAAAGTGAGAATAACATACGGTATGGATATTGACGAGCGTAAATTACCTTCTCTTAATGTCGATAAAGATTTGGTTGATTGGGGCAAAAAGATCATTGCTGGGGAAACCGAAAGAATTAGCAAGGGACAACCCCCCATTACCAATCCTACCATTGCCGTAGTAAAGGTTCGGTATGAAAATTTTGTGGATTCGTATAACCACCAAAGAATACTTCAACAAAACACGCAAAGAGCACAAAACGAGCTGGATAGTCTGCGAAAAAAAGCAGATGAAATTATTTTAAGTGCGTGGAATGAGGTTGAGAATTCCTTTAAGGATTTACCCGATCATGAACGCCGAGAGCGTGCAAAAGAGTACGGACTTGTTTATGTTTACCGTAAGAACGAAATAAAAGGGTTGCAGATGCTTGAAAGAGAGTTTGCAGATTTTATTCAGAAGTAATTGAGCCCCTCCAAATAAGCCAAAGCAGTAAACTTGATATTAATATACTGGCAACTCCCACTTGCCACAACTCAGTTAATCCACCAAGTGTTTCCGATTCAGCAGGGATTATTCCCTTTCCAATAATATAATATGCTAAGGTTGCCAATCCGTTATTGGCAAAATGAACAAGTATTGGAATCCATATATTTCTGGTCCATACATAAAGATATCCAAATATCATCCCCAAAATAAATCTTGGGATAAAACCCTGAAATTGCATGTGTATAGCACTAAAAATTAGTGCAGTAATAAGAACACCCATAAAGGTGTTGCGAGCCATTTTACAAAAATACTTCTGAAGTACTCCTCTGAAAAAAAGCTCTTCACCAAATGCTGGTAAGATACCTACCATTAATAAGTTCAATGCAAAAACGTTGAAACGATCGGTAATTAAAAATGCTTTTGTTAAAGCTTCACTGACCTTCTCCATCTCAACCATCCAACTTGGCATGGGTATTTCAGCATTGAGCGATGCAATTAGGTTGATGCCAGGCAAGGCAATTATCATAAAAACAATCGATAATAAAAGTAATCCTTGATTTATCTTACTGAATCCCAATTCTTTGAACGGTTGTTTAGAGACTAATACAGCCACTGCTATAGAAGGAAAAAGAAAAACTCCTGTGGTCTGAAACATCTGCATAATCCTCATCACCATTAGACCATTGGATGAGTATAGGTCACCGTTAATAATTGTTGACAATTCCCAATTATTTGTAATTATTGCTGAGACAAGAATACCTAACACCAAAAAAACCACAAAACCAACTACAGCTAAAAGAAAAGTCAATAAAATAATTATGCCAGGCGAAAAGCTATATCTTGAAAAGAGTTCCATAAAAAAATTGTTTGAGGGCAAAGATAGAGAAGCCCGCTGTTTTTTATACATATCTACCTATTTTTGTAGCAAAAATGATTTCTTGTGAAGATAGGAACCCTCGATTTAGGCTATAGACCCTTACTTCTTGCACCCATGGAGGACGTTACTGATCCTTCATTTCGCTATATGTGCAAGCGTTTTGGTGCCGATATGATGTTCACAGAGTTTGTTAACGCAGATGGTTTGATCCGCGATGCTGCCAATTGTCAGATCAAGCTTAACATCTACGATTACGAACGTCCGATTGGGATTCAGCTTTATGGGCATATCATTGAGAGCATGGTTGAGGCTTGTAAACTAGCCACTGAAGCCAATCCAGAGGTTATAGACATTAACTTTGGCTGTCCTGTGAAAAAGATTGCCAATCGCGGAGCAGGTTCTGGGATGTTGAAAGATATTCCAAAAATGTTGGAGATGACCCGACAAATTGTAAATGCTACCCACATTCCTGTTACCGTGAAAACTCGCTTAGGATGGGACGATGAGAACAAGAATATTATTTACATTGCAGAGCAACTTCAGGATGTGGGAATCAAAGCCTTAACCATACATGGTAGAACAAGGGCACAGCTCTATAAAGGTGAAGCCGATTGGGCTCTAATTGGCGAGGTGAAAGCGAATCCACGTATGCATATTCCCATTATTGGCAATGGTGATGTGAACAGCCCCGAAAGGGCTGTTGAAATGTTCAACCGTTACGGAGTAGATGGCATCATGATTGGACGAGCTACTTACGGTCGTCCATGGATATTCAAGGAGATCAAGCACTTTATGCAAACCGGAGAGAAAATTAAACCTTTGACCATTGAAGAAAAGGTTGAGATAGCAAAGGAACACTTTTCCAAATCGTTGGATTTCAAACCCGACAAAAGAGGAATACTGGAAATGCGCAGGCATTTTAGCTGCTATTTCAAGGGTTTACCCAATTTTAAAGAACATAGACTTAAACTTGTAACCAGCAATGACCCCAATGAAATCTATTCCCTGTTAGATTTGATTACAAAACGATATGCAGGATTTGTTCAAGACGAAACCATTAATCCTTCACCCTGGAGCTGAATTACACTAAAATTCTTAAAAAAAGAAAAACTTGAAACCCAACCCGTTTATTAAATCCACAGTGTTTCTAGCTATAATTGCCTGCTTGCTTTGGGCTACCGCTTTTGTTGGAGTAAAAATTGGGCTTAAATACAACTCTCCATTCCAATTCGCAGGGATTCGTTTCTTCATTTCGGGACTTCTTATCCTGCCGTTCACACCAAGGATAAAACAGAAAATTCTGGAAATGAAAGCAAATGTCGGAAAAATATTTCTGGTGGGATTTATTCAAACCTTTCTGCAATATGCTCTGTTCTACAAGGGGATGGACCTTGTTCCTGGAGCACTTGGCGCTATGGTTATCGGTTCGGGGCCACTTTTCATTGCCATAGTAGCCCATTTCCTTATGCCAGGAGATACCATTACAGGTAAAAAAATGCTTAGTATATTGATTGGCTTGGCAGGTATAGCTATTATTAGTTTAGGCAGAAAGGGCATGGGTGCTACAGGCGAGATGGTGAGTATTGGAATTCTAATTCTAATTTCAAACAATATCCTATCAGGATTTGGAAATATTTTGGTAGCCAGTGATAGAAAGAAAATACCCCCTTTGGTGCTAAGCTCCTTCTCCATGATCATTGGTGGATCCATGCTTTTTATTCTAGGAATATTTACTGAAGGATATAGATCAGGCCCTTTCCCCGTTGAATATTATGCCTCTCTTACATGGCTTAGTTTCCTTTCAGCTGCTGCCATTTCAATTTGGTACACCCTTCTTAAACGACCTGGAGTTAAAGTCTCCGAGCTGAATTTCTGGAAATTTATTATCCCCATGTTAGGTGCTATTTCTAGCTGGCTGATACTTCCCGATGAAAATCCCACCTTAATAGCAATTATCGGTATGATACTGGTAGCCATTGCACTTATTACCTTAAGCCGATTTGGCAAAAAAAAGAGCATTTAATTTTTTTCAACTTGTAATGGATTATAAAAAAATTAAATAACTTTACATACCAAACGGTCGGTTTTTTATGAAAAATTCAAAAGAACGTATACTTTTAGTATCCTTCAAACTCTTTTTAGCCAAAGGCTTTGATAAGGTATCGATGAACGACTTGGTTAAAGCTTCGGGAATGTCGAAAGGCGCATTTTATCACCACTTCACTGGTAAAGAAGAGCTTTTTCGTGAGGCAGTCAAATCTCACTTCTTTACAGGTCTGCCAGAACTAAAATTCACCCCTTTAAAGGACAATACTTTATCTGAAAACTTGCTGAATTTGGTTGAATTCAAGGCTAAGGGGTTTAAGCAATTGCTTGATATGACTGGGTTAAAAGAATTAGACTCTGGCTATTTTACGTTGATTTTTCAAGCAATTGAGTTTTTCCCCGATTTTCGCAAATCATTACTTTTCGCAGGTTCAAGCGAAGAGAAAATGCTTGAAGAAATTTTTGATCAGGCACAAAAGAAAGGGGAAATAAGCTCAATATGCAAATCAATTGATCTAGCAAAAATTTACGCATCCATGCTTGATGGGATGGAATTACATGCCGTTGTTGGAGGGAATATGGCTGAGTTGCATAAAAATGAAAAAGAAATGACAAGGAAATTTATACAGTTAATAACCTCAAAGGATTAAGCAATGATTCAAGTGGAGAATCTTTCATTTACCTATCCAAAATCCAATGTTGAAGCGGTTAGGGATATCACTTTTGAAGTGCAGGATGGTGAAATATTCGGTTTCCTTGGTCCTAGCGGAGCAGGAAAAAGTACTACCCAAAAAATTCTCATAAGGTTGCTAAGGGGATTTAGAGGTAATGCAAAAGTGCTTCAACGGCATCTCACAGATTGGAATGGTGATTTTTATGCCCAAATTGGAGTTGGGTTTGAATTGCCCAATCACTACTTAAAGTTAACCGGTGAGGAAAATCTAAAGCTATTTTCTTCATTCTACCCTAGGGTCGCTTATAAGCCATTACAATTGCTTAAGATGGTAGAACTAGAAGAGCATGCCCGTAAACCAGTTGAGAACTATTCAAAGGGAATGAAAATGAGATTAAACTTTATTCGTGCTCTGATTCATGATCCTCCTTTACTTTTCCTCGATGAACCAACAACCGGACTTGATCCTGGCTTTGCCAGAATGATCAAGGATATTATTTTAGATCTGAAGCGAAGGGGAAAAACAATTTTCCTTACTACTCACAATATGCACGATGCAGATGAACTTTGCGATAGAGTTGCATTTATGGTAGATGGGGAACTGAAGCTAATTGGATCACCGCATAACCTTAAACTTCAGAATGGCAAGCGAAAAGTTAGGGTTGAATTAAGGAATGAGGGGAAAATTGAAACGGAAGAGTATGATTTTTTGGGCTTGGCAGAAAATGAAAGTTTTTTGAATGCCATTGCAAAACCAGATCTACAAGCGATACATTCGTGCGAAGAAAGTCTAGAGGATGTTTTTTTAAGAACCACAGGGAAGAGGTTGGCGGATTAAAGAGTATAGGTTAACTGGAAATAGATGTAGCAAACCAGCAATAAAAGTATTGATATAAAAACAATGCATTTGCTAAACATACACTACAATCATCCTAGAAGTACAAATCAAACAAGCTAATAAATGAGATCTTTCATTAATCTTCTGAAATGGGACATAGTTCTTTTAATAAAATATGGGATTTTGCCTGTGGCAATAGGCATCGGGGTGCTTTACATTGCACTCATTTACCTGCTCAATATTCCTTCGGATATTATAATTCTTCTCATTTTTTCCGATCCTTCGATGATGGGATTTATTTTTGTTGGGGTGATGGTCCTTTTCGAAAAGCAAGCTGGAACTACAAATGCCATTATTGTAACGCCCTTGCAACCCTGGCAATACCTTCTTTCTAAATCAATTTCTCTGACAATCCCTGCGGTAATAGTAAGCATTGCCATGGGGCTTGCTTCAAAAGTTCCTGTAAACTATTTCTTTCTTATTATAGCAATAGCACTAACATCCATTCTATTTCTCCTTATAGGATTTGTGGGAGCTCAACGGGTTAAAACTTTCAACCAGTATATTCTTATTATTCCTATGTTCCTAGCACCTCTTTGTATACCAATAGTTGATTTTTTTGGACTATGGGAAACGCCATTGATGTGGCTTATCCCTACACATGCATCTTTGGAATTACTAAATGCCGCTTTCAATGAGGTGAAACTTTGGAAAATCTTTCTTTCTCATTTTGTTCTTTTATTATCAATACTCCTTGCCTGGAAATGGGCAATAGTTGAGTATAGAAAGAGTATGTCAGAATAATTACAAGTAACAAAAAAGCATAAAATATGAAATCAGCCTATCTAAACGTACTAAGGGCAGATACTAAAAATATTTTCAGGGATAACTCCTTGGTTCTAATGCTATTTGTTCCCTTTATCTTCATTCCATTAGTACGATATGGAGGGAAAGTCCTTATGGTTTTTTTCCCCGAAGTTATGGAGTATGCACCAATGACAGTAATGCTATTTGGAGCAATGATTGCCGTTTTCCCTGCGTTTGTAATTGGATTTGTGATGATGGATGAAAAGGATGGTGGTCTAAACCAGGTGCTACGAATTCTGCCATTTCATCTTTATAAGCTCATTGGCCTTCGTGTCGCATTAATGACATCAATTGGTTTAATTAACGCTACACTTTTCTTTGCTTTAAACGGAATTGTATCGTTTCCATTCATAAAGATGATCATGTTATCAATAAATGTATCGCTTTTTGCCCCAATAACTGCTTTTATTATGCTTTGTATATCTGCCAACAAAATCGAGGCTGCTGCGGTATTAAAGGGAATTAGCTTTGTTACTTTTTTTGCTTTTCTACAATTCTTTATTCCAAATGGATACAAGTACTTTCTGTCACCAATTCCAACTTTTTGGGCTTACAGGGCATTTGAGGTGATGGAAAAAGAAATGCTTTTCATGTTATTCTGTTCAATAGGTATTTTTATCCAGTTGGTTTACCTCATGATCCTTTGGAAAATCTTTGAAAAAAAATGGTAAGTTTGTTAATTGTCTTTTAGTATAAAAAAGTTATTGAAATTATAAATTCCATGTTAAAAATTTCATTAGTAATTGTTCAAAATTAGCAACTTGACGTTAGAAAAATTTGATCCGCTCACAGAAAAAAATTGGTATGTTTATTAGAAGACATTTAATTATTCATTTTTTTTTCATTTTCCTTAGTTCCTCTGCTTTAACTCAAGAAATCTCCTTGTATAGAAACTCCCTTATGCCCACTGAAACTAGGATTCAAGATTTGATTTCTAGAATGACACCTGAGGAAAAGTTTTGGCAACTTTTCATGATACCAGACAACCTTGATTCGGGAAAGGAAAAGTATAGGAATGGAATCTTTGGTTTTCAGGTAAGTGCCAAGGGTGATAGCGAAGCTGTAGGTCAAATTCTCCATTACAGCCAAACGCTTCCTGCATTCAACATGGCCAAAAAGATTAACTCCATTCAGAAATACTTTATAGAGGAAAGCAGGCTTGGTATTCCCATTATCCCTTTTGAAGAAGCACTACACGGATTGATTGGTGAAGGAGCAACAGTATTTCCTCAGGCAATCGGGTTAGCTGCTACCTGGGACACCAGCCTTATGCATCAAGTTGCTACGGCAATCGCTTATGAAACCAAAAGTCGCGGTATCAGGATGATTTTATCGCCCGTAGTGAATATCGCCAACGATGTTCGCTGGGGACGGGTTGAAGAAACATACGGGGAAGATCCCTTCCTTACCTCTGAAATGGGAATTGCATTTGTTTCAGCCTTTGAAAACATGGGGATTATTACAACACCAAAGCATTTTATTGCCAATGTAGGAGATGGTGGACGCGATAGCTATCCTGTTGACTTTAACCATAGGCTGCTGGAAGAAATTCACATCTCCCCATTTGAAGCATGTATCAACAAAGGTGGTTCACGTAGCATTATGACATCGTACAACTCTGTGGATGGCAGCCCAGCAACAGCCAACAACTGGCTGTTAAACACCAGATTAAAAGAGGAAATGGACTTTCGAGGATTTGTTATTTCCGATGCCTGCGCTGTTGGCGGAGCTAATGTTCTTCACTACACGGCCTCCGATTACCCTGATGCTTCAGCCAAATCGATTAACAACGGTCTCGATGTGATCTTCCAAACTGATTTTGATCATCATAAACTATTTATCCCACCTTTTCTCGATGGTAGGATAAACCCTAAAACTATTGATGAGGCTGTGGCTAGGGTTTTAAGGGCAAAATTTGAGCTTGGTCTTTTCGAAAACCCATACGTTAACGAGGATGAGGTGAACAAATGGAATAATACCCCTGAGCATAAGGAATTGGCAAGGGATGCTGCACGAAAATCAATAGTGTTACTAAAGAATTGTGATGGTGTTCTTCCTATTGATAAATCCATTAAAACCCTTGCCATTATTGGCTCCGATGCTATCGAAGGACGGCTTGGAGGCTATAGTGGTCCAGGTAATGGAGTTGTTACTATTCTCGAAGGGATAAAGAATAAGCTGGGCAATAGTTCAACCATTAGCTACACTCCTGGTTGTGGGCGAAAATCCGTAGAATGGGTTTCTATTCCTTCGAAGTATTTGTGGATAAATGCTAAAGAGAATGGTCTTTATGGTGAATATTTCAACAACATTAATCTAAGCGGAGAACCAGCCCTTAAAAGGATTGACGGGGAAATAAACTTCCGTTGGACACTGTTTTCTCCAGATCCAGCCATAAACTACGATTTTTTCTCTGCCCGATGGACGGGCAAACTCAAGGCTCCCGAAACCGGAACCTTTAAAATTGGAATTGAAGGGAATGATGGCTATAGGCTTTATGTTGATGGGAAACTCCTGATAGACAACTGGAAAAAACAATCATTTTCGACTAAACTTATAGATTTTTATTTTGAAAGGGATAAAGAGTACGACATCAGCGTTGAGTTCTTTGAGTCGTCGGGAAGCGTATGGTTTAAGCTGGTTTGGAATGTAGGAATCAATCATGATGTAAATGAACAGATCGCTAACGCTAAAAGAGTAGCCGAGAATTCAGATGCTATTATCGTGGTTGCTGGCATCGAAGAAGGAGAAGGTCTGGATAGGGCACATCTAGGGCTTCCTGGCCTTCAGGAGGAAATGATCCGTACACTAGGGCAACTGGATAAACCCTTGGTTGTTGTTCTGGTTGGCGGAAGTGCCATCACCATGTCGAACTGGATTGACTATGCTGATGGTATTCTCTGCGTATGGTATCCCGGCGAACAGGGAGGAAATGCCATCGCTGACATTCTTTTTGGCGACTACAACCCAGCGGGTAGGCTTCCTATAACCTTTCCTTTAACCGAAGGGCAACTTCCTTTGGTATACAACCATAAGCCAACAGGGCGTAACGATGATTATGGAGACCAATCGGGAAAGCCTCTTTTCCCCTTTGGCTTTGGACTTAGCTACACTCTATTTGAATATAGCAACATGAAATTTGACAGGAAAATTTTTGCAACGGATGAATCATGCAATGTTTCTTTTACTGTTAAAAATATTGGAAATTTCGATGGCGAAGAAGTGATTCAACTCTACATTAACGATATGCTTGCCTCGGTTGCCCGACCTGTAAAGGAACTAAAAGGATTTCAACGGATCCATCTTAAAACCGGAGAGGAAAAGGTGTTGACATTCAACATCAATCCTAACCTGTTAAAGATGCTCGACGATAAAATGGAGTGGGTAGTAGAACCTGGCGATTTTCGAATTATGATTGGTGCCTCATCGATTGACATCAGGCTAAGAGATATTATTACAGCAAGATAACCACATGCTTTTTTTAAAGACATTAATACTACATCCATGAACCTTATAGCACTTCTTTTGGTATCTCTCGCGGTTATGTCATCGCCAGAATACAATATTGAATCACCTTACGATCAGCCATTTGATTTACCCATTGACGAAAAAATTCAGTTTCAAGAGCAGGTATTAATGCATGTAGAGGAGTACGCCTATCCTTCAGATTATGAAGTTATTCAAAGATTACAGGAATGGCAGAACTGGAAGTTTGGCGTTATAATCCACTGGGGCCCATACAGCCAGTGGGGCATTGTTGAGAGTTGGAGTCTCTGCCCTGAGGATGAACCTTGGTGCGTGCGGCAAGGGCCTAATGCAGATAACTACTGTGAATATGTCAACGCTTATAAGCAAATCCGTAAATCATTCAATCCCGACAAGTTTAACCCAGAAAAGTGGGCAAAGGCATGTAGCAATGCAGGGATGAAATACTTGGTGTTCACCACAAAGCATCACGATGGATTCTGCATGTTCGATTCAAAATACACCAACTATAAGATCACCGATAAGGAAAGTCTTTTTTCGCAAAATCCCAAAAGTAACATCACAAAAGAGGTTTTCTCTGCATTCAGAGCTCAAGGACTTGGCATTGGAGTATATTTCAGCAAACCCGATTGGCATAACGAAGACTACTGGTGGCCATACTTCCCCGTATTCGATCGCAATGTGAACTATGATCCCACAAAGTATCCAGAACGCTGGAAGCGTTTTCAGGACTATACCTATAATCAAATTGAAGAGCTTATGACCAATTACGGTAATGTTGATGTTCTATGGCTCGATGGTGGCTGGGTTCGGCCCGCTGGAACGCTTACCGAGGAAACTAAGCCTTGGCTTGGGAAAAATCAGTGGATTCAGGATGTTAATATGCCAGCCATAGCCACTATGGCACGAACACATCAGCCTGGTTTGTTAATCGTTGATCGTACCGTACACGGTGAATTCGAGAACTACCGAACACCTGAACAGCAAATCCCCGAGTCTATTCTCTCATACCCTTGGGAAAGCTGTATAACCTTGGGCGACAACTGGTACTCAACTAGCCCAAAAGAACGATACAAAAGTGCAACTTGGGCTATTCATACCCTAATAAAAATTGTAGCCAAGGGAGGAAACTTTCTACTGGGCATTGGCCCAGATAAAACAGGCGATTTGGTGCCAGAAGTTTACCAAAGGCTTGAGGAAATTGGGAAATGGATGAAGATTAATTCAGCGGCCATATACAATAGCAAACCCCTTCCTCCCTATGAAATGAATAAGTTTTACTTTACTCAAAGCAAAGATGAAAAGCAAAAATTTGCTTTTTACCTACTAAACGAAAATGAAACAACACCTAAAACCATTGAACTCACACGAAACTTTGTTGAGAATTACAAAGAGGTTTATCTTTTAGGCTACCCAAAAATGATCTCCATTAAAAGAAACAAAGGAGAAATATATATTGAAATTCCTGAGGATATAACTAAAGAATTAGAGAATGCCCCTGCGTTGGTTTTTCGAATATCCGACTAGATTCCATTGTCTGAAAACTTAAATGCTTAATAATAAAATAGTCCGGGTACGACTTCACATGGACAGGCTCTTATCCAATCGCCCCGGACTAAAGTATTACAATGGTTTCACCGGGACACAGATATCCACTGTAAACTTCCCATCCTTTGGTTCCTCAGGATACATCTCAAAGCATGGCTTGTCATCAGGCTGGTAACCACTGCTTGGGAACCAAACGCCGTATAACCACTGCCAAGCTTCGCCAAACTGGGTGGCATCCAGCACGAAACGTGCAACCACGTATTTTGCTGCTTCAACTTCCATTTTACCCACCTCACCATCAACTTTTGTTGCGGGAGAAACGGTAATACATACGCTCATGCGCAACTTATCCTCCACAGTAACATTGGGGTCATCGTGATAGATAATTAGCGATTTGAAATCAGGGCCACCAATCAGGTTACGTGGTCCTGCCCAGGCAAAGAGCTTATTCCATAACTTTTCGAATAACTTCTCATCGCCCTTGTAGGGACCAATGTGGCGAATGTACGCCAGCGTCATTTTTGGAAGATCCTTAATCTCCACACTTTTGTTCTGTTCCATATTCATTTTCCATTTAAGGGTTTTGGTTTCAAAACAAAAGTAGGTGGAAAGCCTCTTGTGGTGTTGCTTCTTATTGCTATCAACTTGTTTAAAATTGCTATTCTTCCCATTCCCTTGCCTATACTGGCTTGCAGATAAGCCAAAGAAACTTTTAAAGTTTCTTGAAAATATTGAGATATCATTAAAACCACACTTACATGCTATTTCGGTGATGCTATCGTTTTTAGCCGATAGCAAAAGAGATGCTGCACGCTCAAGTCTTACCCTTGTGATAAACTGGAATGGAGTTTCGCCAACCACACCGTAGAATATTCTGTTGAAATGGTACTTTGAGAAACTGGCAACCTCTGCCAGATCTTGCAAGGTAAACTGTTTGCCAATATTATTCTCGACATAATCGAAGACCTTATTTATGCGAGCAATATACTCGTTTTGGGTTGGGTTAGGCATGGGAATGAAGATAACATTGATTTAGAAACTGTTTAAGTTTTAAATGGATTTTTGCTGATCCTATTACATCCTTTTCGTTACGTATTTTACGTAATACAAAAATAGGGTTTTGTTTTATACTCCAACATTAATTCCAACCCATTTCAAAACCCTCAAAGCCCTCAGCGTATTCCATCGGCTGGGGTTTCCTGTTTTCTCCATATCGAAGTGTGTTTGTCCGGGATGTTTAGCCTGTAAGGGCCAGGTACCATTGGAACAGCGCTTTTTGAGGAGCACTTCAACCGCATCAATCATTCTTGAATCGATTGGATCACCTGCCATTCGGCAGGTTGGTTGGATGATTGAGTGACCTGCCTGCCGGCAGTCAAGGTTGGATGATTGGAAGTAGTCGAGAGCGCGAAGAATATCATACCGCCAGCGTGAGGGGTATGATAGCATTAAAAATCTTTTATCGATTATTTGTCCCGTTCGGTGGGATTTGAACAGCTGATGATCAAGGATAAATTCTTCCGATTCTTTTTGAGACTTCTTCAGCTCATCAAGCCTATACTGGTATCCATTCTTTGAGAATTCTAAAATTCCTTCCAGAACGGAAATTGTTGTATGAAGGGAACTGTGTTTTGCCCCACCCTGATTCGAGAAGCAGTTGAATCCTCCATCGGGCATCTGCTGCAACAGCAGAAAGTCAACAATAGATTTTAACTCTACTTCATCGATTTCAAAATAAGAGGCATAGTTCAGAAACATACCATTTACGCACACATCGCTATTGGGAACAGTTTTGGCAGGGTTTATTCCACCATCGGAAGATTTGCGGGTTTTTAGGATCAACCCAATGGTTTCCTTTATCTCTTTTATGTCCTTTGCAATACCTAGGTTTTTAAGATCGAGCAGGGTGTAGTGGCTCGAAATCCACTTAGGTTGGTAAAAATCTCTCCCCCAATGTCCGTTAGCTTTGCGTAGCGAAAGCAACTTGGCACCCCAACCCTCGTTTGCGATTCGCTTTTGCAGTTCTAGTTTGTCAACTCCTAGCAAATCACGATAGACCTGATACTGAATGGACACATCACCTGTGAGGAGCCAGGAAATCAATGTCGAGCTTTCATTTAAAATCGGGTTTCCATAATAATTCATAGTTTTATTACCCCTTTAGATTTTCAAAATTAATTGTTTTGTTTGTCCTATCACATTTTTACTAAAGTTGCAAGTTACTCAAGAAAAAAGAAATGAATAGTGAAAATTTGTATCTTCGTAACCTGCAACAGCATATACTTAATTAAAAGAAAAGTTAAAAACAAAAAAAAGAATTATGGAGAAACTAAGGGCAAAGTTACTTGCATTCTCTTCAGCAGAAATTCAACTTTTCTCCAAGGCAAAGCAAAAGTTAACCAAGCTTTTCCATAAGGACAGGGTTGAATTTGTTGATAAGGATTCAGATATACTGGTATTCCTCACAGGAGGATCGGAGCGAAACGCCCTACAATCGGTTCAGGAACATGGTTTCTATCTTCTAATTGCTTCTGCTGATGATAACTCCTGGGCTGCTGCCACCGAGGTAAAAGCATGGATGAACCAAAACAATATATCAAGCATTCTGCTTGATAAGGATAACCCAAAATCCATAGAATTAGTTGATGCATTTTACATGGCAAAGAATGCCGTCAAACGCCTTCATGGACAAAAATTTGGCATGATTGGTGAACCATCCGAATGGTTGGTTAATTCCAAAATAGATCCATTTATCATTAAAACAAAATTAGGCATTGAGCAGGTCAATATCCCGTGGGGAAACGTTAACATAAATGAGCATAAAAGCATCGCTCCCGATTTTATTTCATTTTTTAAGGGTGGTGAGAATTCGGAAGTTGTCCAATCAGGAAAAGTTTACGAAGCATTATCAAAACAGATCAGGGATTACAATCTGCAAGCAATAACCGTTGAATGCTTTTCATTGATTGGCCACTGCAATTCAACAGCTTGCCTTGCCCTTTCAAAACTTTCCATGGATGGAATTCCTGCCGGTTGCGAAGGTGATACCTGTAGCATTCTAGGAATGCTTCTGGTAAAAGAGCTTGTGGGCGTTGTTCCTTGGATGGTTAATGTTGCCCATGCAAGCAAGAATCAATTGCTTCTCGCCCACTGTACTGCACCTGCCAATCTTTTACGAAGTTTCACCCTAAATACCCATTTCGAAACAAATAAGGGTTTGGCCATTGATGGTGATTTTAAAGCAGATGAAGTAACAGTTTTCCGGCTCGACAATACACTTACCAAAGCCTATATTGGCAAGGGAAGGATTATTAACTCTCCCAAGCATAAAAATGCATGCCGAACTCAAATTGTGCTGGAAATTGATCCAAAGGATGGGGACTACTTTCTTAACTATCCTCTAGGCAATCATCACCTTGTGATACCAGGGAATCATTGCACAGAGATAGAACTAGCTATGCGAATACTAAGAATGGAGCTGGTGTAGAGAAAAGGGATAGTATACCTTATTGCTCTTTGTTCTCCGCTTTTCGCTTATTACATAATACTCATCAGCATCTTCCGCATGCTCACCTTTTCGTCCATAATCTCACGAAGCCGTGAGGACTGAACCCTTTCCTGAAGCATGGTATCGCGGTAGCGAATGGTAACGGTATCGTCCTCAAGGGTTTGATGGTCGATGGTGATACAGAAAGGGGTACCAATAGCATCGTGCCTGCGGTAACGCTTTCCAATGCTGTCCTTCTCCTCGTACTGGCATGCAAAGTCAATCTTCAGGTCGTTCATTATGGCTCGTGCCTTTTCGGGAAGCCCATCCTTCTTCACCAATGGGAAAACAGCCAACTTAACGGGTGCCAACGCTGGGGGAATTCGGAGCACAACACGCTCATCTTCTCCTCCATCCTCTTTGGCAATCTTCTCCTCGGCATACGAAGCCGAAAGGATAAGCAGGAATGTGCGATCGAGACCGATGGAAGTTTCCACCACGTAGGGAACATAGCTTTCATTGGTTTCGGGGTCGAAGTACTGCAATTTCTTGCCGGAATATTTCTGATGGTTATCCAGATCGAAATCGGTGCGGGAGTGAATCCCCTCCACCTCCTTGAAACCGAATGGAAACTTAAACTCAATATCGGATGCTGCATTGGCGTAGTGTGCCAACTTCTCGTGCTTGTGGAATCGATACTTATCATCGCCCAAACCCATTGCCTTATGCCATTGCATGCGTTTTTCCATCCAATACTCGTACCACTTCATCTCATCACCGGGGCGAACAAAGAACTGCATCTCCATCTGCTCAAACTCTCGCATACGGAAGATGAACTGGCGCGCCACAATCTCGTTGCGGAAGGCTTTGCCCACCTGGGCTATTCCGAAAGGAATTTTCATCCTTCCCGTTTTTTGCACGTTGATATAGTTAACAAATATACCCTGAGCCGTTTCGGGGCGTAAGTAAATGGTGTTGGCCTCATCGGTTACCGAGCCCAGCTTTGTATCGAACATAAGGTTGAACTGGCGAACGTCTGTCCAGTTGCGGGTGCCAGAAATGGGACAAGCTATCTCACAATCCTCAATAATTTTCTTAACATCTGCCAGATCCCCACCATCTAAAGCCTTTACCATTCGGGCGTTTACCTTTTCTATTCTTTCCTGAACCTCTTTAACCCTGGGGTTAGTCTGGCGAAACATATCCTCGTTGAACGATTCTCCAAATCTTTTGGCTGCCTTCTCAACCTCCTTGGTTATCTTGTCCTCCTGTTTGGCAATCCACTCCTCAATGAGAATATCGGCACGGTAACGCTTCTTACTATCCTTGTTGTCGATAAGCGGATCGTTGAAAGCCCCAACATGACCCGAGGCAACCCAGGTTTGGGGATGCATAAAAATAGCCGCATCGAGCCCTACAATATTCTCGTTCAACCGGGTCATGGCATCCCACCAGTAACGACGGATATTGTTTTTCAGCTCTACGCCATTCTGTCCGTAGTCGTACACAGCGCTAAGCCCATCGTATATCTCACTGCTCTGAAAGACAAAACCATACTCCTTGCAGTGCGCTATTAGCTTTTTGAAAAGTTCCTCCTGGGTCATTGTGTTATATCTAAAGTGTTTCTATTCAAAAAATCGACTGCAAAAATAGTGGAATATTTTATAATAATCCCATTTGCCTATTGCAATGATTACAGATAGCAAAATCATTTAAAAATAGTTGTCAGGGCGTTATTTAATTTACGCCCTGACAACCAATTATATGCCTTACCCCTTTACCTCAGCACCACAGGCTGAACCAGCCTTTGCCCACCGAGGGATACGGCCACCATGTATGTGCCTTTGGACAGATGGGCCAGAGAGAGCACCTTGCTCCCAGTGCCGTTGCCCGAGAGCAGTGTTACGCCCGATGGGGTCATCACCTCGTAGCCGAAGCGGTAATCGGCCCCGCAACCCCTTACCTCAATGGTGAGCTGCCCATCGGTGGGGTTGGGGTGAAGGGTAACGCCAATGCTGCTCAGCAGCTCATGGGTTTCCGGCTCTTCGCCCTCCGAGCCCTCATCGTGACCCAGGATCAGGAAGTTGCGTTGCGCCAGCACTCGCTCCCCGTCGGCCAGCTGCACGGTGTAGGCTCCGGGCCTCCAGCCTTCCACCTCCACCAGCACCTCGAAGCGGGAACGGGAGAGCACCTCGCCGTACATCACATCACCCTTGCCGTTGACCACCCGGATAAGGGGATTCCGGTAGGGCTCCCTGCCCATGTCGTACGTGGCCATCACGTAGTCGGTCACGGGAAAGGGCTCCAACTCCAGAAGGATGGTCCATTCCCCCTGATGGGTGCCGCTGTAGGCCTCGCCTACGGCCAGCTCCTGGGCCAGGAAGGGTACCGTGTCGGCAATCACCAGCGCATTGCTTGCCAGCAGGGCTGCGATGCCTACCCCCTGCGTGGCCAGCCCCTCAAGGGTGGTACGGGTGAGGCTATCCATGTGTCCCAGGGGTATTCCTGCCTGCTCCAGCTCCGCCAGAACGTTCACCAGCTGGGTTACGCCCTCGGTCTCCTGCAGCTGCTCGGGGGTAAGGCCAGGCTCACCCGCCATGCCCTGCAGGGCAACGAATGCCTCAGGAAGGTTGCCCTGCTCCACGTGGGTGAAGGCAGAGAGGTAGCGGTAGATCCTGTCGGGGTGGTAGTCCGGCAGCATCCGGATGCTGTCGTAGGGTTTTCCTAGGGTGTCAGCCGTGAAACGGGCCAGCAGCCTGCCCGTCAGGATGTCGCGGGTGGCGTGGTGGCGGGCCACCTCAGCCTTGGCCCCGTCGATGGGCGAGAAGCCCGATCCCGCCTCGTGGATGGCCTCCATCAGGTAGT